>Ga0073936_10001499_pt1 | contig 35831 bp, 33 predicted proteins | sample AliMusrvi5mmetaG_FD_87041 | JGI IMG/M metagenome (GOLD analysis project Ga0073936, IMG submission 87041) | Freshwater lake bacterial and archeal communities from Alinen Mustajarvi, Finland, to study Microbial Dark Matter (Phase II) - Alinen... | ecosystem: Environmental > Aquatic > Freshwater >...
ATCCGGGGTTGACCAACTGTGCCGGCACGACGGTAATCTTTAGCGCGAGTCCGGTGAACGGCGGTGCGAGTCCGAGTTACGTCTGGAAGACCAACAGCCTCGTGGTTGCCGGTGCGACCGGGGGGTTGTACACGAACGCGAGTCCGGTGAACGGCGATACGATTGATTGCCAACTGACTTCGAGCGCGACTTGCGTGACGACGAATATTGCGAACGCGACCCAACTGACGTTAGTGGTGAACGTCGCTCCGGTGGGTGGTACAGCGACGGCGGTTCCGAGCACGGTGTGCAGCAACGCCAGTGCAGTGGTGAGCCTGACTGGGTCCACCGGAACGATTCAGTGGCAAGCATCACTGGATAACGTGACCTTTACGAATGTCACCGGTCAGACGGGCGCGAACCTCACCAACTCAATGGCCGTAACGACCTATTACCGGGCGGTGGTGACGAGTGGGGCATGTGGTAACGCCACCTCCACTGTGGCAACGGTGACGGTTACCGGCGGTGGGCAATTAGGGGTCAGTCCGGCGAGTTATAACTTTGGGGTGGTGACCAACGGGACGAGTAAACAGTTTAGCTTTAGCGTGACCAATATGGGATGCGGCGCGTTGAGCGGAACGGTGACCAGCAGTGTGCCATTCACGGTGGTTTCCGGTAGTCCGTTTAACCTCTCAGGATATAGCGCGACGAATGTGGCTGTCAGCTTTGCGCCGACCAATGAAGGTGTGTATGCCGCCAACCTAATCTTCGCTAGCAATGGTGGAACGAGTACGAATTCGGTTACGGGGCAAAGTGCGATTGTGCCGGTGGCGAGCTTCACGGCGAGTCCGACGACTGTGCAAGTGTTGCAGACGGTGATGTTCCGGGATACTTCCACTGGGACGATTACGAATCGGCAGTGGAACTTCGGCGATGGCACGGTAACGAATACACTGAATACGATTGTGGTCTATCAGTACCAGACCAATGGTGTAAAGACTGTGACGTTAACTGTGAGTGGGCCGTTAGGCACCAACTATATCAGCCATCCGGTGACTGTGACGGCGAGTTTAGGAATAGTAGCAACGCCGGTGCTGACTCCGAATGGCGGGACGTTTACTAATGCCGTGTTGGTGGGAATCTCGTGCAGCACGACGGGAGCAACGATTCGGTATACCCTGGATGGCTCATTGCCGACGAATAGTTCCACGGTGTACACGGGATTATTGACCTTGACCAACTCGGTGACGCTCAAGGCGGCAGGATTTGCCACTGGCTACTTGCAGAGTGCCATTGTCTCGGCGAACTTCACGATTAATCTGCCACCGGTGCTGACGATTACGACGGGGAGTACGTTACCGCTGGGGTTACAAGGCGTGGCGTATAATAGTGTAGGATTCCAGGCGACAAATGGACTACCGCCTTACACTTGGACGGCCAGCGGATTACCGTCAGGGATGCGCTTCACTAGCACCGGAATTCTGAGCGGGACGCCGTCAAAAGCCGGTACGAATTCGTTCTGGGTGACGGTGAAAGATGCGTCACGGCCGAATCTGAGTGCGAAGCAGTTGTTTAGTCTGACGGTTACGAATCCAGTACTGACGTTTACTCCGTTGGCTGGGACGTATAGTGGATTGATTATCCAAAACGCCGATCCAACGTATGAAAGCTCTGGGTTTATTCAGATTGTGTTAAGTAAGAGTGGAGCCTTTGCGGGCAATCTAACCTTGGGTGGAATTAAGACTGCCTACAAAGGTCAGTTTGATTTGACCGGCATTGCGACGAATGCGGTGACGAATGCGGCGGTAATTACGAGTGTGGCACTCAACTTAGACCTAACCGGTTCCAGTGGGATGATTACCGGTGTTGTAATTGGAGCCGACTTTACATCTGATCTCCAGGCAGAATTACCCGATGTCACACAGTCGTGGGTGGGACGATACACCTTGGTCTTGCCGCCGGCGGATGCGACGGTGACTAACCTGCCGCAAGGAAATGGTTATGCAACGTTAACGGTAAATCGGTCGGGAGTTGGGGCGTTGGCGGGAACGTTGGGCGACGGTACAGCGGTTTCAGGTAGTGCGCCGGTCACGCGGTCCGGATTCTGGCCGTGGTACGCGGTGCAATACAATCGGAATGCATCCCCCGTATTTATCAATCAATACCAGAACGGATTGACCGGACCATATCTGAGTCGCTACGGAACACCGGGAGCAATTGTGAGCTGGTTGACACTAACTAATGCACCATTCACATCGATTGTGGATTGGTTTATTCTGAACGGGACCGGCTATCGAGCGACAAATACGACGTTGACATTGGAAGGGGCACCTTACACGACGGGTCCACAGTTGAACACCAACTGGTGGGTGAGCTTCAGTGGGGCGGGAGTGGTAGCGACAAATCTTCCGGTAACACTCAATGTATTAGGAAATGTGATTGGAGCAAATCCATTATCGTTGAAGGTAATACTCAGTAGTGGGCAATTCAGTGGGAAATTCACCTCGGTCGGCGGGAAAGCGATTCCATTCAATGGCTTACTCTTGCAGGTGGTCCCGGGAATAAATGGATTCGGACTGTTCCAAACCACCACCGGCCAAACCGGTGGGGTTACTTTAGAACCGCGATGAGTATGAGTTATTAGCAAGAGCTTGGTCATATCAGACCGTACTTGACTTGTTGAATGTCTCGTTTAAAAATGCCGTCGTAAATATTCGTGACACTTAACAGCCGCGCAGCCGTAAAGTCACCTATGTTTCCAAGCAAAAGCCGGCATAGCTCAATTGGCAGAGCATCTGATTTGTAAGCGCCTTTGCCCGTTTTTCATCCCATTTCATCTCACTTCATCCTATGCCATCCACACGCAGCAAACCCTTGTAAACATTGACTAAACTCGATGTCATGGATTTTATCTCACGTAATCTTGCTCCGACTCAAAACAGCTTGTTTTTGACCGAAAGGTTACAAATAAAGGTTACAACTTTTCCGGAGGCATACCTACAACGACTACGAGACAGATTTCTAATCGACTGGTTGCCTGTGAGATTTTGTCTTCCAAACCGGCAAAACTCAGCTACATTTGGCCGCATGAATCTGGAGGCACTAAAGCAATGAGCAAGGAACGCTTCACAGAGCGCCAAACTGAAGTTCGTAACGCCATAGTCCGGTTGCAGGAAGCTGTTGCGCAACCGGAGACACCGATTCTACGTGATGCGGTCATTCAGCGTTTCGAGTTCACTTTCGAACTCGTTTGGAAGTCCCTGCAACTTTACTTGGAGCATCGCGGCTTGGAATGTGGTAGCCCCCGCGCCACACTGAAGAAATCTTTTTCTGAAGGGCTGATCCAGACGCCCGAAGATGCTGACGCTTGGCTACAGATGCTCGATGACCGCAATCTCACGAGCCATGCGTATGATGAAGCACTCGCGCAGCGCATCTATCAACACATTGTCCAAAATTATACCCCACTTTTGAGCCAGATGGCCAAACACATTCAGACGCTCGCGTGGGATTAAGACATGAAACTCCGTGCCAAAGATATCAACGTTCTGCGCGCCACGTTTGGGCGATTTCCTGCCGTACGAGAAGTCAAAGTGTTTGGTTCACGAGCACTCGACACCGCACGTCGGGCATCCGACCTTGACCTTGCCATTTCAGCGCCTAACGCCACGGTGTCGGAATGGACAGACATTTGTGACGCGATTGAAAACGCCCCACTGATTTACGAGTTAGATGTGGTACGCCCTGAGTGGACAGCCAACCCTCGCCTCAAGGAAAAAATCGCTCGCGAAGGCATCGTCATTTATCCGGGAAAAGCCGCGTAATTTCGGTAATGACACCGGACGGCTGCCGTCCAGTTTCCTTAACCTTCCCACACCCAGTTCGCTCCTACTCAGATCGCTAGCCAGCCAACTGAGCTTCACGGTGCGACCAATGGAAAACTCAGGAGGTTGCCTCCCTCAGTTTTTCCTTGGAACCTTTTCCTCTCTCCCGGTAGTTTGGACGCAGATGGATCGGCTTGGACTCCGCGAACGGTGCTACACACCAGCACCAACCGCTCCACCATGCCGACTAACTGCGCGTTTGTAATCTCAAGCTTGCTGTTGTTCTCTGCTCTCGCTAGTATTCCTCCGGTCATACATTGGGAACACTTACGATGACGCCGGAGGAGCAAGCACGCCAGACCATTGATCGCCTCTTGATCGAGGCCGGCTGGGTCATTCAGGATTTCAAACACCTGAATCTTGCAGCGGCCCGCGGAATCGCCTTGCGGGAAGTGCCCCTGAAATCCGGCACGTGTGATTATCTGTTGTTGGTCGATCGTCAACCCGTTGGCGTGGTCGAGGCCAAAAAGGAAGGCACGTTGCTCTCCGGTGTGGCGGAACAATCCGGCCACTATGCCGCAAACCTCCCAGACTTTCTCCAGCCCAAGGGCCCGCTCCCGTTCCTGTATGAATCCACCGGTGTCGAGACCTTCTTCCGTGACGAACGGGATCCCGAACCTCGTTCCCGCCGTGTCTTCACGTTCCATCAACCGGTGACGCTGGCTGAATTGGTAAAAGACTCGCTAACACTGCGCGGCCGGTTGGCAACCATGCCGGCGACATATCCGCTTGCAACTGCCGGTTTGCGCACTTGTCAGGTCGAAGGGATTACCAATCTCGAAAAATCCTTCACTGCCGCGCATCCCCGCGCCTTGATTCAGATGGCGACCGGTGCCGGTAAAACCTACACGGCTTGCGCGTTCACGTACCGGCTCATTAAACACGCCGGCGCCAAACGTGTACTATTCCTCGTTGACCGCGCCAACCTCGGACGGCAAGCCCTCGCCGAGTTTCAACAATTTGTCTGTCCCGATACCGGCCGCAAGTTCACCGAGCTGTACAACGTCCAGCATCTCACCTCCAGCCAGCTTGATTCCTGCGCCCGGGTGACGATCTGCACCATCCAGCGGCTGTACTCGATTCTCTGTGGAAAGGAACTTGAAGAAGACTTGGACGAGAAATCCGGTTTTGAAATTATGGCGGCGGATGACCGGGAGCGAGAGGCACACTATAACCCGGCGATTCCGATTGAAGCGTTTGATGTGATCGTGACTGATGAATGTCACCGGTCCATCTACAAAGCTTGGCGGCAGGTACTTGATTACTTCGACAGTTTTCTGGTTGGACTCACAGCCACACCATCGAAGCAGACCATCGGTTTCTTTAATCAGAACCTCGTGATGGAATACAATCACGAGCGGGCTGTGGCTGATGGCGTGAACGTCGGGTACGAAGTCTACCGGATTAAAACCGACGTGACTGAGCGCGGCGGCAAGGTGGAAAAGGGATTCTACATCGACAAGCGTTCTAAAGAAACTCGCGCCCGGCGTTGGTTGCAGCTTGATGAAGACCTCGAATACACGGCTCAGGAACTTGATCGGTCAGTGGTCGTAGAGTCGCAAATTCGGACCGTGTTGAAAGCCTACAAAGAGGCCATCTTCACCGATCTGTTTCCCGGTCGAACACTCGTCCCTAAAACCCTCATCTTCTGCAAGGACGACTCCCATGCTGAGGACACCGTCCATCTCGTGCGCGAGGTGTTTGGCAAAGGCAACGACTTCGCCAAGAAAATTACCTACAAAACTTACAATCCAGAAACGAAGCGCTACGAAAAATCCGAAACACTCATCCAAGAATTTCGCACCTCACCACAACTTCGCATCGCTGTAACGGTGGATATGATCGCCACCGGCACCGATATCAAGCCGCTCGAATGCTTGTTATTTCTCCGCGATGTCCGGAGCCGGACTTATTTCGAGCAGATGAAAGGGCGAGGAACTCGGGTTTTGACGTCAACTGATTTGCAGGCCGTCAGTGGTGCCGATGCTCGAGCCAAGACCCATTTCTACATCATTGACGCCGTCGGCGTGTGCGAAAGTGACAAGACCGATTCCCGGCCACTGGAACGCCAGCGCACGGTTGCGTTCGATAAATTGCTACTCGGTGTGGCGCTTGGCAAACGGGACGAAGACACCCTCACCACGCTGGCCGGTCGCCTCGCCCGACTCCAACGCGAGTTGCCGGCCACCGAAGCCAAACAACTGCGCGACCTTGCCGGCGGCAAATCCCTCAGCGACCTCTCCGCCGCGTTACTCCGTGCCGTTGACCCCGACAGCATCGCCGCCCACGCGACCGGCAAACCCGGTGCCTCACCGGCCGAGGTTGCGCCCGCCGCGCTGGAACAAGCCCGGCAACAACTCATCACCGCCGCCTGCGCCCCGTTCGACCTCCCGGCCTTGCGCGATGCCCTCACCAAGGCCAAGCAGGACGCCGAACAGACCATTGACACCGTCACCATTGACAAGGTCGTCTCCCAAGGCTTCGATCCCGCCGCCAAGGAAAAGGCGTTTAACCTCCTGAAATCCTTTGCCGAGTACATCCAACAACACCAAGCCGAGATCACCGCCCTCCAAATCCTCTACAGCCGCCCCTACCGTCAACGCTTGACGGAAAAAATGCTCAAGGAACTGGAGAAGAAACTCCGCGACAACCACGCCGCGTGGACCGAAGACCGTCTCTGGGACGCCTTCGCCCAAGCCAAACCCGGCAAAGTCAAAGGCCGCTCCCAAGCCGGTCGCTTCGCCGATCTCGTCGCCCTCGTCCGGTTCGCCCTCGAACAACAACCGGTGTTAAAGCCGTTCGCCGACTCCGTCCACGAACGCTTCAACGAATGGCTCATGGACAAAGCGAAAGGCGGCGTGAACTTCGTCGGCGACCAACTTGCTTGGCTGAATCTCATCCGCGACCACATCGCCACCAGTTGCAGCATCGACGAAGACGATTTCGATTTTGCGCCATTCGTCCAAGCCGGCGGCCTCGGCAAAGCCCGGCAACTTTTCCCTGAATTACCGGCACTGCTCAACGAACTCAACGAGGTGCTCGCCGCATGACCGCGTTGCCTGCACGCTGGAAGTCTTTGTCGTTTGACGAAGCAGTCGAACCCATTTCCGACGGAGGCAAACGCGTTGACCAGTCCGACTACTTGAGGGAAGGCAAGTTGCCGGTGATCGATCAGGGGGAGGAATTCATCGGTGGCTACACCAACGACGAAAGTAAAGCGTACACCGGCCCGCTTCCCGTCGTCATCTTTGGTGACCACACACGGCGCGTGAAGTTCGTCGATTTTCCTTTTGTTATTGGCGCTCAGGGCGTGAAACTTTTGCGACCGCGCGAGGGTTGGTTTCCCAGGTTCTTCGCGTATCTGTTGCCGACTCGTGAGTTGCCGGATCGCGGTTACAGCCGGCATTATCAGTTCGTGCGAAAGCTCCAATTTCCGCAACCGCCTGAACCCGAGCAGCGGCGGATTGTGGCGGAGATTGAGAAGCAATTCACGCGGCTGGAGGCGGGGGTGGCGGCGTTGCGGCGGGTGCAGGCCAACCTCCACCGCTACCGCGCCGCCGTCCTCAAAGCCGCCTGCGAAAGCCGCCTCGTCGCAACAGACACCGGTAAGTGGAAGCAGGCGACCATTAAAGAGCTGGGAGAAGTCAAAGGCGGAAAGCGGCTACCGGCTGGCCACACGTATTCGGAAGAGCCGACTTCTTTTCCATACATTCGTGTCGTCGATTTCTCAAACGGAACGGTTGCACTTGAGAACCTGAAATACCTGAAAGCCGAAACGCAGGCCGCCATTTCCCGGTACACGATCTCGAAGCGCGACGTTTACATATCGATTGCCGGAACGATCGGCTTGGTCGGCGTCATACCGGAGATGCTTGATGGCGCGAATCTCACGGAGAACGCAGCCAAAATCTGCAACCTCACAGGAGTGCTCCCGAAGTATCTCTGCTGCTACCTCGCGAGTCTTTCAGGTCAGTCTCAGATTGCCGGATACACACTCGCAACAACTCAGTCGAAACTTGCCCTTTTCAGAATCGAAAAAATCGTCGTGCCGTTGCCCCCGGTGGCGGAGCAGGAGCGGATTGTGGCGGAAGTGGAGCGGCGGTTGAGCGTGGTGGAGGAGTTGTCCGCGCTGGTCACCGCCAACCTCCAGCGCGCCACCCGCCTCCGCCAATCCATCTTGCAGCAGGCGTTTGAAGGGAAGCTGGTCAAGGCGGCTACTTGACTTCCGGTGTGGTAAAACATAGTATTACGCCATGACAAAGACCATTACCAAAGTCGGCAACTCGCAGGGGATCATCTTCGACGCGGCGTTGTTGGAACTGGCGCACCTGAAGCCGGGGGATGACGTGAACGTCGAAGTTCACGATGGCGGCACAATCACGTTGACGCCCATTCGGTCGCGCCCGTCCAAGGCGGAAGTGTCGCGGGTGATCAAGGCGACGATGAAGGATTATGCGCGCACGATGAAGAAGCTCGCATGAATGTGACACCGGAGAACTGTTTTCATCTGACGGTGGAAATTGTCCGTGAGATTCACGCGGAGGCCATCGCCAAGTTCGGCGGGTCGGACGGCGTGCGGGAAATGGCGCTGCTGGAGTCGGCGGTGGCCGCACCGCAAGCCAGCTACGGTGGGCAATCGGTTTACGCCGACGTGGCCGAGATCGCCGCGGCGTATCTGTTCTACCTGTGCCGGAATCACCCGTTCATTGACGGCAACAAGCGGCCGGCGCTGGGCGCGTGCATCGTGTTCCTCCGGTTGAATGGGATTGAACCGAAGACGGACGCGCCGGAGTGGGAAGAATTGACGCTGGCCGTTGCCGCAAGTGTCTTGGACCGGGACGAAACCACGGTCCGACTGCGGAAACTCTTGCCGAAGACACCGTGAGCAACGCACCCCAACTCGTCCAGAAGCTCTGGAACTATTGCAACATCCTCCGCGATGATGGCTTGTCATACGGCGATTACGTCGAACAGTTGACGTATCTGCTGTTCCTGAAGATGGCGGAGGAACAGGCGCAGCTTCGCGGCAAACCGTCGCAAGTGCCGAAGGGGTTCGATTGGTCGAGTCTGTTGGCGAAGGACGGCGACGAACTGGAGACGCATTACCGGCATGTGTTGGAGTCGCTCGGCAAACAGAAGGGGATGCTGGGCCTGATCTTCCGCAAGGCGCAGAACAAAATCCAGGACCCGGCCAAGCTCCGCCGGTTGATCGTGGACCTGATCGACAAGGAACAGTGGTCGAGCCTGTCCGCCGACGTGAAGGGCGACGCCTACGAAGGGCTGTTGCAGAAGAACGCTGAGGACGTGAAAGGCGGTGCCGGGCAGTATTTCACCCCGCGTTCGCTCATCGCCGCGATGGTCGAGGTGATGTCGCCGCAGCCGGGCATGACGATCTGCGATCCCGCGTGCGGTACCGGTGGTTTCCTGCTGGCCGCGCACGATTCCATCGCCAAGACGCCCGGGTTGGACAAGGAACAGAAGAAACGCCTCCGTTCCGGTACGCTCCATGGCGTCGAGTTGGTGGATAGCGTCGCCCGCCTCTGCGCGATGAATTTACTGCTTCACGGTATTGGGGAGACCGCCAATGGCGACGACTTGCCGGTGACGGTGCGCGATGCGTTGGCCGGGAAGCATGGCGAGTTTGACATGGTGCTGGCCAATCCGCCGTTCGGCAAGAAGAGCAGCGTCACCATCGTCAACGATGCCGGGGAGCAACAGAAGGAAAGCCTCGTTATCAATCGCGCCGACTTCTGGGCTTCGACCAGCAATAAACAGCTTAATTTCCTCCAGCACATCTTCACCATCCTCAAACAGCATGGCCGCGCCGCCGTGGTGTTGCCGGACAATGTGCTGTTTGAAGGCGGAGCCGGGGAGACGATCCGCCGCGAACTACTCAAGCAGGCCGACGTCCACACCCTGTTGCGCCTGCCGACCGGTATCTTCTACGCGCAAGGCGTGAAAGCCAACGTCCTGTTCTTCGACCGCAAACCCGCACAGGAGACACCGTGGACGGAGAAGCTGTGGATCTACGATCTCCGCACCAACAAACATTTCACCCTCAAAGAAAACACCCTCCAGCGCCCCGACCTCGATGATTTTGTGAAGTGTTTCAATCCCAAGAACCGCCACAACCGCAAAGAGAGCGAACGGTTCAAAGGTTTCACCTCCGAAGAGCTCTTGAAGCGTGACAAGGTCAACCTCGACATCTTCTGGCTGAAGGACGATGCCATCGAAGACAGTGCGAACCTACCGGCTCCGCACGTGATCGCCCAAGAAATCACCGCCGACCTCGAAGCCGCAATGGAACAGTTCTCCGAAATCGCCGACGATCTCAAGAAATGATGCCTCAATATGGAATCTCTGGATCGTTACATACCGGTAGCGCCACTGGCTCCGGAGGTACCCAGACCTCAATTCCTTTTGCGCGTCCCACCCACAAGGCATAGTTGATGAGAGCTTTTTGTAGGATGCCATAGCCGTATTCACGACTAATCTCCTCGGCACCTCCACGAATCCGCCGGTATTCATCCCCAAGCCAACTCCGAACGGCAATGTCTTTAACTCGTGTCCATTTCACATCCCCAAACGCCGCCCACAGCCGTTTGCCTTTCAAACAGCCAGCCCGAACTTCTTTGCTCAGGTATTTCGACAGATAATCTGCCACAGACTTGTCACATCGCTTGACGTGAACCCGCCCGAATCCGTGCCGCTGGGCTATTGCCCGAACAATCTGCACCGGTAGAAACCGATCCGCCAGCCAGTGAATATGGAGCCCGTGTTCGTCGTGTAACTCGTACACCCGGAGCCCGTACACCTTTAACTCCCGCACCATCTCCTTCGAGAACGCTGACCAATTCTTGGAAGCCTCGGCAACCGTCAGCACTTTCTCAAAAGTTGATGTCCAGAAATAGACCCCCGACTGGGAGGACTCAAACAGTCGGTCTACATTGAATTTGAATGCGATCCGCGATTTTTGGCTCCCCATGTTCTTCCCTCTGTGAAAATTGTTTCTTAGAATACAAGGTTAGTGGGGCGCGACGGCGCAGGGCGCTGAAGCGCCCCGCTGCCGCCGCTGCCCCCGGACTCACTTTGTCCCACCGCTTTCGACTAAGGCCTGGCCACGCAGTAACCACATATCTGCGGTTCCGCAGGCAAACTTCTTGATGCCTTTGTCAATCTCCACTCCCCGCGGTTCCACCACGATCCGCATTCCGGGAATCAGCCAACACTGACTCTTGTACTGTTCCGGGGTGCTAATCGTCCGATCGATCCGCTCTTGGAGATGGACGGTTTCTAATCCCAACGGGCCCCGCACTTCGACGGAATGCGTGACTTTCACGTAGGACTCCTTTTTCCCAGACTCCTTGTCTAGGTATTCCACGACTGCCACTGCCGATCCCCGGTACTCGCCGACGAGGAAGTGACCGCCCTCGGTCACAATCCGCCGGGCGAAGGTTTCGACAGGTACTTCTATTACTGATTCAGTCTTCATCGACTGACCTCCTTGGATGTTTCGCGCAAAAACCGCTCAATCTCCCAAACTGGATACAGTGGACGACGTGTCGCCCGCGAAGGCCGAAGCAGCCCTCGCTTGGTAAGCCGATCAACCGTGACGGGCTTCACACCTAAAGCCGCTGCGACTTCAGTCCGTGTGAATGCCAGCCGTGGCGGATTATTGCACGAATTTTTTTGATTGATCATGCCACCGAGAATACGGCGCAACATAACCGAGGCAGGAGGTCGCTGAATTTTGTTAGTGCATCCGCTTTCGTCGTCGCATCGGTCTCTTGCTGACTCGTTTACCACGAACACCAAGGCGGATGCTGTGACTCCGACAGAGGCGTTGGAACGTAAAAATATCGCCAACTGCGTTTTTCCCAAGCCAGCGACAACTCCAGTGGTATAATTCAATACTCGAATTGAACTTCTCGACGAACCGCCAGAACACCAGCAACAGTAAATAGAGCTTGAGACGATAGCCGCCCACAATTAACTCGCCGTTCTCCCCGGCAAACGGATTGGCTCGGGCTTCGCCTAGTCCAATGGAGAATTCGGCGGACTCGGCCCGTGGTTGTTGTTGGGCGAGGACTTGGATTGCGTTGCATAACTCCAGTTTCTTTTCGGCCACCGCAGTAAAATCTTGCACCAACTTTTCAAGGTCGGCTTGATATTTCTGGCCTTTTTTCTGCAAGCGCGCATATGTTTTCGGCGAGATTCGTTGCTGGAGCCGAGCGTCAATCTCTGCGAGTGTTTGCTCCGCTTTTTTCCAAGACTCCTCCAGTACCTGTAAACACTCCAATTGCTGACCAACCGCACGCCCTAAAACGCGGGACCCAGATACCTTCGAATCTGCCTGTTTAATGAGTGGGAAACTTTCCGCGATAATAAAGGAACATAATTTGGAAACCCAAAACCGTGAGGCGACTGGAATCCACTTGAACATCGGCGATTCCACGGCCTCGAATTTTGTAAAGCTCTCGACAACCCAGGCCGGCCATGTCGCTGGCCATTGCATCGGCGCGGACAAACGCTCCCATTCGATTTTGTCTTTTTCAGTGAGTTCGCCAGCCATTGTGACCCTTACGCTCGGACTGGCATGGGAACTATGTTCTCCGGTTGCTCGGCCTCCGCGTCAAATGTAATCCTTTTTGCCATCTCCCGGCTATGGACATCTCGTAAATGGCCGTAAGTCTTCGCGACTAATACGCCGCCATCAACGTGACCGAGCCAGCTCGCAATCACTTTGAAATCGACACCGGCCTCAATGCAGTTAGAACAAAAGAAATGGCGCATGGCGTGGTGTGTGTAGTGCGGTTTAATTTCCAGTTTTCGACACGCGTTGATGATGCTAGTCATTGCAGATTCAATCTGAAAAACTCTGTCGCTGGGGTGGGGGGCTTTCGGAAGTTTAGCCTTAAGCGTCCGGAGTAAGCGCTCCAATGGATGAAACAGTGGCACGGTACGGCTCTTGCCAAGCTCGCCAGTGCCCTTGCCGGCGACGGTGAAAGTCTTGAGCTTCAAATTTATATCTCCCCAAAGCAGGGGTGGTTTTCCGTGTTCGCTATCGCCCACAACCTCCGCGAGTCGACAGCCGCTATAGCCAAGAAATTCGACAAGATCGGCACTATCTTTGCCGTTGTTCTTGCGCATCGTGTCGAGTAGCTCGCGAAATTGCTCTTGAGTCGGAACGAGGAGCTTTTCTTTGCTGAGCTTCCGGCGGTTAATTTCCTTCGCTGGATTCTCCAGAATGAGACCATGCTTGCAGGCGTAGTCCAGAATACGCCGCAAGACTTCCAAGTCTGCATTATAGGTTCGTGCTGCACACTCACTACTACGCAAGGTAGCCCATTGCTCAATTTGGCGTAGTCCGATATTGCCAATGGTGGTGCTCCCAAAATGCCGAGATAACATTTTGATTGAATTCAGGTACATGGTCACGGTCTTGGGTTTTATGGAAACTGCTGCCGCGTCAAACCAACGCTTAGCAACGCCACCAATTAACTCAGTCGTGATTGTGCCAGTCTTTTCGTCGCGCCGATATTCAGCAAAGGGGAGAGATTTTGCGTTATCGCTTGTCAGGCGCTCAACTTTCCGCCGCAATTCCTCTAGCCGTCGCTTGGCTAACTCCCGATCGGCTGTTTTTAGACTGCGCTTGACTTGTCGCCCGTCTCGTTTAAAAATGCCGTAGTAAATATTCGTGATACTAGAACGATAAAGGCAATCACCAACATGCACCAAAATTTGAACTTTTTGAGCTTCAAGAGTGGGGGTTTTCATGCCCACAGCTTAAAGGTTACAAAAGAGGATAGCAAGTCGATAATTGCAGTTTCAAAACAAGTCAAAAACACCAATGTTTACAAGGGTTTGCCGGCATAGCTCAATTGGCAGAGCATCTGATTTGTAATCAGAAGGTTATCGGTTCAAGTCCGATTGCCGGCTCCAATTTTACACCTTGAATTAAACTATTCTCTTTACCACCGCCCACGCACATTTCCCAGATACGGAACCACTCAGAGGCGGTAAAGCTGTGGCGGATTTTTTAATTAGTAAACGGCAGGAGTGGCGAGTACCAACCCAAGAACGACAGAGATTGAATTGACGAAACCAGTGGTCCAGTTATCGGAGTTCGAATACGCAAGACTTTGCCGGCAATTCGAACAGGTGGCGGCGGATAAAATTCTCCAGTACGATCCAGCTTATTCGACAGCTGGTTGAGAACTGATGGTGTGAGTTGTGTACTGACTCAGAGTCTGATTTGAGGGTGAGGTCGTGGCGTGCATGTGAACAGCCATGATTGAGCGAGACTGAGCGGGATCAGCGGAGCTATAATAAATTGGTCGCCTCCACACGATAATTGGCATCGCTCCAGACTAAGCTACGATGCAGTGGAAGTGTCGCAAGTCGCGAAATCCAGTCTTTGGCGGTATCCGGATTGACCAGCGCGGGCATCGCTGTCGCGCCGGTACTATCGATTTGATTCATTGGCGAGCCAAACTTTTTTTCCAAATCTTGTTGTAATTTTTCAGCGCTGCATTGGGTTTCGTGTTGGAAGACAAATGCTTCTTTGAGTAAGCCACCGGAGAAGCAACCGGTGAAATGGTCGACATCGTTGATTGTCGATGATTCATAAATTTCCGGAGCGGCGCCATAAGTTGTGAGCAGGCGCATACTTGCGGCTCGGAGCATTTCTTCTCGAGAAGCATTGAGCCGGATCTCGCCAAAATGAATTAGCGGACTTGCAGCCGATTCCGATGCAGACGCAATTAATCGCGCCGGTCTTTTATCTGGAATGGTTATCGTATCCGATAGATCGCTGGCGAGTGTAAAATGCGCTTTTTCTTGAAGGCTAGGTAGCCAATCTAATAAGTACGGCAAAGACAAAAACGACACCGCAACGATGCCGATTAAGTACACCATGAAACGCGGAGTCGCATCAAAGATACGTCTCATTTTGCGCTGCCTCGCATTTTACTCATAGTTGTTAACATTAAAGTAACACCCAAAAACTAATTTCGTGTATGCGACATGGCAGGTAAATCTTTCCGCATCGTGGCGGTTACTTCGATTGCAAGGCTAAGGTAGTCATCTTTTCGCCTTTTGCAAGGATTTTGTTCGTTGATCAAGCCGGCGTAATGCTTGGGCAATTAGCGCGTTCCATCCGAGCGCCTTAAATTTCCCACGGTCGAGAGCGTTTTCAAGTTGCCGGCGGGTGAGCAATAGTAGCTCTTGCTCTTCCAGGTCATCAGCAAACGGCTCGCACCGATAGCTCGCGTCCAATGCCAAATACAAATAGCCTTGGCCGCCGCCACGATTGGCGTGAGCCGCATAGCTGCCGAGTGAAATCCATTTTGCAGCTGCATAGCCGGTTTCTTCTAACAGCTCACGTTTTGCCGCCGGTAATGGCTTTTCGCCTTTTTCAATATGTCCGCCTACCGGTGCGAGCGTAATTTCCTTGACGGCATATTTTGTCTGGCGAAAGCACAGGAATTTACCGGTGGTAGTTCGCGCCAGTACCAATACGAAGTCGGGTGACACCAGCCACGGCCAATTAGAAATCCGTCGGCCATCTGGCAACTCAATCTCATGGACTTCCACAGTCAGAAACGTACCGAACTTTTGTACAACTTTACGGGAGACGGTTTTCCAGAGCTTCATTTCAAATTATTTCTGGACCGAATTGTTGGCCGATTTGCCGGTGAAGTTCCTTGATTGATTCCGCGCAATCCTTCCGGCAGACTAGCGTGGCGTCCGGCGTGTGAATAATAATTAAATCATCACAGCCGATGGTGGTAATCAGATGTTTTGGATCATTCGAAGCCACAACCGAGCCTCGCGTTTCGAGTAAAAGTACCCGGTCGGTGCCGAGCGCATTACCGGCGGCATCGTGCCGGCAAGTTTCGGCGAACATTGGCCATGAGCCGACATCGAGCCATTGCAACGGCATCGGTACGGCGGCAACGCGCACTTGCGGGTCACGACCGGCTGGCTCCATCACGGCAAAATCGACGCTGATTTTTTTTAATGATGGGAAGATTTCGCTGAGGACGGTATTCCGTTGCGGCGTCGACCAAGCGGTGCCGATTTTCATTAGTCCGAGATGATTGGACGGTTCGTACCGGTGGATACAATCGAGTAACGTCGAGGCGCGCCAGACAAACATACCGCTGTTCCAGAGGTACCGGTTTGCTCCTGCCGTAAAATATTCCTGCGCCGTTGCGCTATCGGGTTTTTCCCGAAATTGCTTAACAATGTGCGCCGACTCATCAATCGCTTGACCGAGTTGGAGATAACCGTAGCTCGTCGCGGCAAGAGTCGGCGTGATGCCGAAGGTGACGAGTGTATTTGGTGTTTGTTCGACGAGTCGGTAACCATGCTCCACAATTTTCTGAAATTGATCCACTGGCTGAATCACATGATCAGCGGTGAAGACGGCAATGACGGCGTCCGGATCGCGTTGCGCAATGACGGCGGCACTGAGACCGACGGCGTTCAGCGTGTCGCGGCCGATGGGTTCGCCGATAAACTGTTCCACCGGTAAGCCGAGAGTCCGGCAAATCAAATCCGCGTGGTGCTGGCCGGCGCAGATGAAACGATTTTCCGCCGGTACTAATCCGTCGAGTCGGTCATAAGCCAATTGCAGTAGGCTTTTGCCATTGATGAACGGAATCAGTTGCTTCGGCAGCGCGGTGCGGCTCATCGGCCACAATCGCGTGCCGGATCCACCAGCCATAATCAAAGCGTAGTGCATGGTGGTGTTGTAGCCGAAGCTCCGAATCTGCGCGAGCTACTTTTTGATGTTGTAACAAAACAGCTTGTCTTTATCGCGAATGAAAAGCTGTCCGTTGCTCACGACCAAATGTGCCCACGTATTCTTAGCACTGCTGTCCGGTGGTGTGAAACGGCCGGTTTCTTTCCAACCGGTTGGTGTGGCTTCGATCAATGCCATCGCCCCACCGGTTTCGCTGCGCAAATACAAATGGCCGTCGGCGCAAAGCAATGTACCTTTGCCAAAATCTTTCGAGTTCCAAACGCTTTCGCCGGTTTTGAAATTCAAACAAGTCCAGCCTTTGCCGTCGCTAAAGCCGTAAACATTTTCACCGACCAGGACCACGCCGCCATGGTGGTTGATCATTTCCGTATTTGTGTACATTTCAGTCGCCTGAAACTCTTTGCCGGCGCGCGTAATTTTGAAAAGATTGCAGCCGATTTTGTAACCGGAGGTCACAAATACACAATCATCTTTGCAAACCGGTGTTGGCGCAACCGCCGTCGCCCCGGTGCGTAGTGCGGACCAAAGTAGCTTGCCGGTGTCTGGATCAATTCCGGCCAAGTGTTCACCGGTCAAGACGACCACCTGTGAAACGCCGGCGAGTTTTGTAATGACTAATGAAGAATAAGCAGCCTTGTCGGTCAACTCGCTACTCCGCCAAATTACTGCGCCAGTATTTTTGTTGAGCGCGATGACCGTGCCGTCTTTACCGCCGGGAGTGCAGAGCAGCTTGTCACCGAGCACCAACGGTGAATCGCTGTAGCCCCAATCCGACATCATCTTGCCGCCGAAATCAGTCGCTAGATTTTTCCGCCAAACTTCTTTGCCGTCAGTGGTGTGCAAACAGACCAAATCACCGTATTGGCCGAGTGCAAAAACGAATGCACCGTCCACGGTCGGTGTTGCGCGCGGACCGGGAAAGCCATTACCGCCGCCGCGTTTGCCGAGAGGGGATTGCCAGAGTTGTTTACCGGTTTTGACATTGAGCGCTAACACGCAAGCTTCATTTGTGAAGTCACCGGTAGTAAAGATTTTATCGCCGACAACCGCGACGCTCGCGAATCCACCGCCGAGCTCAGTTGCGGTCCAGACCAACGGCGGGCCATCAGTTGGCCATGTCGCCAGTAAACCGGTTTCAGTTGAAATATTATCGCGGTTCGATCCATGCCACTGCGGCCAATCGGCCGCCCAACCGAATGTAGTCAATGTGAATAACAAACAAGCTGCGGTGCATTTACGAATCATCATTTTAGGCTCCACTTATTTTAGGTTCGATAGATCAAGGCAAACGAGGTCGCCGGTATTGTTGCGCGCATACAGCCGGCCATTCGCCAGCACCGGCATGACCCAGCAGTGACCGGTGAGAACTTTGGCGCGCGCCAATTCTTTATAACTTTCCGGTGCTGCCGCCGCCACGACGAGGTCGCCGGTTTCAGATTGAATGATTAGTTTATCACCGGCGACGATCAACGCGCCTTTGCTTAAGCCGTCTTGTTTCCACTTCGTTGCGCCGGTGGCGAAATCGAGACAAGTCAGTGTGCTTTCGTCAAAACCATACAAATTACCTTGGTGAAGCACGCTGCTATTCATGTGATTCCGCATCGCGGTATTGCTCCAGACTTCCTTTAATTCTGTGCCGGTAAATTCCACAAGCGCGCAACCTTTGTCGTAACCCGACGAAATAAAAATCTTTGTTGGCGTGTGACCGTTTTTTTGCTCTACAATTGGAGTGGTGATATTGCCGTTATATTTGGTTGTCCACACGTACCGGGTGATTTCTTTACCGGTGGGTGCATCGCGTACAATCAAGCCGAATGCATTGAATTCAGCTAAACAGAACCGACCAATGCAGAAGTCAACTAACGACCCATAACCCAGCGCATCATTGCCGTCTTTCCAAAGAACATCGCCGGTTAGCTTATCAAACGCCACCACTGAAGCGTTCGTCGCGCCGACTTCGCAAACTACTCCCGGACCCGAGATGAGCGGTGAACCGGCGTAGCCCCACATTGGCAACTTCCCGCCAAAATCGTTATGCAGATGCTTCGCCCAAATCACTTTACCAGTGGCGACATCCAAACAGTTCAGTTGGCCCGGCCGGCTCAATGCGTACACCCGGTTTTTATCCACCGTCGGTGAAGCGCCCGGTCCACCTTCAAACATCTTCGCTTCCAGCGGACAAGGATAACCGTACGTCCACAACACTTTACCGGTCGCTGCGTCGAGACATGTCACTGTATCCGTCTCATTTGTATTGCCAATCGCAAACACGCGTCCACCACTGACTGACACTGCGGAACAACCGGTACCGACATCCGCTCGCCAAAGTTGCTTCGGCCCGCCCGCCGGCCATTGCGTTGACCAGTTCGTCTCTGTCGAGTTCCCATCACGCAACACTCCGCGCCACTGCGGCCAATCTTCAGTGAACGCCGTAGTTGCTATCACCAAACTCAAAATGCTAATTGCTCGTTTCATGGATTACAGATTTCCCATTTTTGAGTCGCATGTCAACTATTCTCCTCAGAGTTGCGTCCGCTCTCGTCTGGTGGTTTAATGTCGCCATGACGAATGTCGCCATTCTCGTTTGCGCTACGCTGGCTAGTTGGCCAATGTTTCGCGGTGAACCAGCTCTCACCGGTGTCGCGCCCGGCAGTTTGCCGGCTCAACTCGAGCTTCGGTGGAGTTTTAATACCGGTGCACCCGTTAAATCTTCACCAGCGATTAGTGCCGGTAAAGTTTTCATTGGGAACAGCGACGGTAAGCTCATCGCGCTGGATCTCAATACCGGTAAGTTGCTCTGGACCGCTACCGCCGGTGAAAGTATCGACGCCACGCCGTTGGTGTTGGATGCCGTTTATGTCGGCAGCAGTGACGGCAACCTGTATTCCTTCAACACCATTACCGGTAAAACAAATTGGACGTTTCAAGCCGAAGACAAAATTCTCGGTGCCGCCAATTTTGCGAGCGATCCGCTCCGGATTCTCGTCGGTAGTTACGATTCTAAAATGTACTGCCTTGACGCCGCTACCGGCACATCGCTCTGGTCGTTTACCACCGGTAACTACATCAACGGCGCGCCCGCCGTCACCGCCGGTAAGGTAGTTTTCGGTGGTTGCGACGGCCAGCTACACATTCTTTCCGTCAAGGACGGTGAAGAATTATTCGCCGTGGGTGCCGGCGCTTATATTCCGTCCTCGCCGGCGCTTGTCGGCAATCGCGCCTACGTCGGCGATTTTGGTAATGAAGTTCTCTGCATCGAAATTGACACCGGCAAAATCATCTGGCGCACCAAAACCAACAACGCCCAATTCTTTTCGTCACCCGCCGTTACCACGAATCGCGTTCTCATCGGCGCACGCGACAAACGCCTCCATTGTTTCGACCGCGAAACGGGCGAGGTGCGCTGGGTATTTTCCACGCAAGGCGACGTGGATGGCTCGCCGGTCGTCTGTGGCGATAAAGTCATTTTCGGTTCCAACGACGGCAAATTGTATCTCGTCAACCTCGACACCGGTAAACTGATTTGGTCGTACGACATCGGTAAACCGGTCAGCACCTCGCCAGCGGTTGCCAACGGATTAGTCATTATTGCCGGCGACGACGGCGTCGTGTATGCCTTTGGTGCGAAGAAAGTTCGCTGATGAGAATTCTCCAACTCACTCCCGGCACTGGAAACTTTTACTGTGGCAGTTGTCTTCGCGACAATGCGCTGGTACGCGGCCTCCGGGCTCGCGGTCATGATGTCTTAATGGTTCCGCTTTACCTGCCATTCGTCACCGACGAACCATCGGAAGCTGGCACGACGCCGATTTTTCTCAGCGGTCTCAGTGTTTTTCTCGGTCGTAATTTTCCGGTGCCGAGTTGGTTGAATCACGTTTTGAGTTCGCCTGCGTTGCTCCGGCAGGCCTCGCGACTCACCGGCATGACTCGCGCGAAAGACCTCGGCATTGCCGCTGTCGAAATGTTGCGCGGCGAATCTCAGGAAGTCGACCGGCTGCATGCCTGGTTGCGCACTCAACCGGAATTCGATTTGGTTTGTCTCTCCAATTCACTCCTCAGCGGACTCGCTCGGCATTTTCAAGTGCCGGTCGTCTGTACTTTGCAAGGTGAAGATGGTTTTCTCGACGGCTTGCCGGAACCGTACCGGAGCCAAGCGTGGGAATTACTCGCCGAGCGTTGTGCCGGTATCAACCATTTCATTGCCGTCAGTCAATATTTCGGCGATCGGATGCGCGACCGGCTCGGTTTACCGGTGGAGCGAGTTTCATTTGTACATCCCGGTATTACGACGCACGAATTCAAACCGACCATCGCAACGACACCGACCGTTGGTTATCTCGCGCGACTCCATCACGCCAAAGGAGTTGATTTATTGGCGGAGGCATTTTTGCAATTGAATGTTCCCGGTGCGCGTCTCCGGATTGCCGGCGCCATGACCGGTAGTGACAAGCCGTTGGTGAAAATGCTACAGCGTAAACTTGGTGACCGTGCGGAATTTCTGACAAATCTCGACCACGCCGCCAAACTCGATTTCCTCCGCAGTCTCAGCGTGCTGTCGGTGCCGGCGCTGCCGGGCGAAGCATTTGGTTTGTATGTCATCGAAGCGTTAGCCGCCGGTGTGCCGGTGGTGCAACCTCGGCACAGCGCATTTCCGGAAGTGCTCGCCAAAACCGGCGGCGGTCTGCTCTGCGAACCAAATAATCCAGCGGCGCTCGCTGCCGGACTTCGTGAATTATTACTCGATCCAGTGCGCGCCCGGCAACTCGGTGAAGCCGGTCGGCAAGTTGTGCGCGCCGAATTCAGCGTCGAAGCGATGACGCAAAAAACTGAAACTATTCTCCAACAGGTAATCCATGCTACTTGAACTCACTCACGTTTCTAAAAGTTACGGCGCGGTCGAGGTGTTGCGCGACGTCAACCTGCAGCTCACCGCCGGTGAACGAATGGCGATTATCGGTCCGAGCGGTTCCGGTAAAAGCACGTTGCTCAACCTCATGGGCGCGCTCGATGTGCCGACGCGCGGCACGATGAATCTCGATGGCCGCGACCTGAGTCATTTAACCGAAAACGAACTCGCCGGTATTCGCAATCGGCAAATCGGTTTTATTTTTCAACTCCATCATCTCCTACCGCAATGCACCGTTTTGGAAAATGTTTTGATTCCGACGCTAACTGGTCACACCACCGATGCCGACTATGCTCGCGCCGAGCGTTTACTGGAGCGCGTTGGTCTCAAACACCGGCTCACGCATCGTCCCGGTGAGCTTTCCGGTGGTGAATGTCAGCGTGTCGCAGTTGTTCGCGCTTTAATCAATCAACCAAAACTTTTGCTCGCCGACGAACCGACCGGTTCGCTTGATCACGCTAGTGCGACGAACCTCGGTCAGTTGTTGACGGAGTTGAATAAGGAGGAAGGTGTCGCGCTCGTGCTTGTAACTCATTCGCTTGAACTCGCTCGCCAGATGCCGCGGGTGCTCGAACTCCGTGATGGCGAACTTCACTGATATGACTTTCGTCACGCTCATCCGGCGCAGTCTGCGATTTTACTGGCGAACGCATCTCGGTGTGTTGGCGGGTGTGGCGGTTACCAGTGCGATTCTGACCGGCGCGCTGACGGTGGGCGATTCGATTCGATTCACACTAAAGCAACTCGCGCTGGCCCGGCTCGGTCGTGTGGAACAGGCGCTGACGCTACCGGAGCATTTCTGCCGTTCGCAACTCGCCGACGATCTCGCCGCTGAAATTCATTCGCCGGTTGCGCCGGTGTTATTGCTACGCGGTTCCGCTGCGTTGCCGGACGGCCGGGCGCGAGCCAATGATGTCCAAGTGCTCGGCGTTGATGACCGGTTCTGGCAGCTCGGCGGTACGAGTAATCACGGAGTTACCGTGAACGCGCGATTAGCCGAGCAACTCGGTGTACATGTCGGTGATACGATTCTTGTGCGTGTCGAACAGCCGTCACTGGTGTCACATGACACGCCGTTGTCTGGACGCAGCGATGAGTCAATCGCGTTGCGGTTACCGGTGACAGCGATTGCCGGTGAAGGCGAATTTGGCCGGTTCAGTTTGCAAGCGAATCAAGTTCCGCCGCATACGGTGTTCCTGCCGCTGGCTTCGTTGCAGGCGCAACTCAAACGTGCCGGTCAGGTGAATTTGTTGCTTACCGGTGCCACGACAGACGCCAATGCCGCGCTGCACAAAGTCTGGACGCTGACGGATGCGGAGTTGGTGCTTTCGAATCGCCAGCTTAGTACATCGCGAGTTTTTCTCGATCCAGTCATTACTAAATCAATTTCATCCGACGCAGTTGGCGTGATGACGTATTTCGTGAATGAGGTCCGGTGTGGTGAAAAGACGACGCCATACTCGTTTGTCACCGCGGTCGGCACTGACCAGAACGATGATGAAATCACTATCAACTCTTGGCTCGCAGGCGATCTCAGCGCAAAAGTCGGCGACGAATTAATGCTCCGGTACTATGTCATCGGTGACCGGCGCGAGTTGCGCGAAGCAACAGCCAAGTTTCGTGTGCGAGCGATTACGCCGGTGGTGAAAGATGATTCGTGGATGCCGGCTTTTCCCGGTTTAGCGGATGCGGATAACTGTCGGGATTGGGAACCCGGGATTCCAATCGATACCAATCGGATTCGTTCGAAGGATGAAGATTATTGGAAAAAATACCGGGGAACGCCGAAAGCTTTTGTGACGCTGGCTGCTGGTCAGAAATTGTGGGCGAATCGGTTTGGTAATTTGACGGCGATACGGTTTCACGGCGACCTTTCTGATTTGCACACCAAGCTCGACCCGGCGGCACTCGGTTTGTTTTTTACACCGGTGCGTGAACGAGCGTTAGTAGCGAGTCAGGATTCGATGGATTTCGGTCAGCTATTTATCGGATTTAGTTTGTTCTTAATCGTGGCGGCGTTGTCGCTGACGGCGATGTTATTTGTCTTCAATCTCGAACAGCGCACGGCGGAAGTTGGCTTACTTCGGTCGCTTGGGTTTTCACCCGGTCAGATGCGACGATTGGTGTTGGGGGAAGGATTTGCGCTTGCGCTGCTCGGTACGCTGCTCGGTATCGCCGGTGGCATTGTGTATACGAAGTTAACATTGAATGGTTTGGCAACGGTCTGGCGTGGTGCGGTCGGCGCGGCGCAGTTCCGGTATCACGCCGAACCGGTGACGTTGGTGACGGGCGCGGCGGCGAGTTTGGTGGTGGCGTTTTTGGCGATGGTTTTCGTGGAGCGCCGGCAGATGCGACGGACGCCGGTGGAGTTGCTTGCGGGTAGCGGCGCGCCAGTAATGGAATCACGCCGGTGGGGATTGTGGTTGGGTATGGTGGCCGGTCTCGGTGCTGTGGCATTGTTGCCGCTCCGGAATGCAGAGGCGTTTTTCGGTGCCGGAGCGTGTTTGTTGATTGCCGGAATTGGATTTTGTCATTGGTGGTTGACTCAATTGCCGGTGCAAAAAATTAGTTTGCAACAACTCGGTCGTCGCAATGCGACGCGACGGCGTGGCCGAAGTTTGACGACGATTAGTGTGTTGGCTAGCGGTGTGTTTTTGTTGGTAGCGGTGAATGCGTTTCGCCAAGATGCTCGACCGGACGCACCGGGAACCGGTGGATTTGCGCTCTACGCTCAATCGACGATACCGGTGTACGACGATTTGAACAGCGCCGCCGGCCGGGAATTGTTTGGATTGTCGGCGACGGTGTTGACGAATGTGACTGTGTTACCGGTGCGAGTGCGCGAGGGAGATGATGCGAGTTGTTTGAATTTGAACCGGGCGCAACAGCCGCGATTGTTCGGCGTGGTACCGGAGGAATTGGCGCGGCGCGAAGCGTTTGGTGGGAAGTGGTCGCGATTGAATCAGCGCGAGGTGGATGGCGCAGTGCCGGCGATTGGCGATGAACAGACGGTGACTTGGGCGTTGGGTAAAAAATTAGGCGAGACATTGGCGTACACTGACGAACATGGAAAGATGTTTAAGATTCGGATTGTGGAAGTGTTGGCGAGTTCGGTGTTGCAGGGTGGGTTGGTGATTTCGGAAAAGAATTTCGTCGAGCGCTTTCCGGCGACGGCGGGGTACCGGGTGTTTTTGATTGATACGCCTCTGGCGAAGGCCGGTGCGGTAGCGGAGGAATTGTCGCGTGGATTGCAGAGTCGTGGACTCGAAGTGGTGCCAACGTGGCGGCGGGTGGCAGAGTTTCAGGCGGTGGAAAATACTTATCTTGGGATTTTTCAGGCACTCGGCGGACTGGGATTGTTACTCGGTAGCGCCGGTCTTGGGATTGTGGTATTGCGCAATGTGCTGGAGCGGCGCGGCGAATTGGCATTGTTGCAGGCAGTCGGGTTCCGGCGCTCGGTGTTGCAACGGCTCGTACTCAGTGAGCATTGGTTACTGGTGGTGCTCGGTGTGGGTTTAGGGGTGGGCACGGCGTTGGTAGCAGTGTGGCCGACGCAAGGCGCCGGTGTGCCGGTGGTAACATTGATTGCGCTAACAATAGGCGGGTTGAGTTGGTGCTGGTTAGCGGCATGGGTGGCGTTGCGTGGGTCGTTATTGTCAGCCTTGCGCAACGAATAGAAATTCAATTATCTTACCGGCGATGTCTGATATAAAATGTAATCCAGTCTGGAAGGCGCCGGGGGCCTATCAGTTGCATAAATTCAGAGTGAACGGTGAAGACCTCGACGCACTGGAACTCAAAATCCTGCTAATTACTCAGGGAATTAATGTTCCGGTGGTTGACGTTTATGAGCAATTTAGCAGAACACATCGGCTGTCGCCGGATCCGCTAGAATGTAGCTGCTTATTGTTACCGGGAAACATTGTGGTGCATCTGACGGCAGTCGGTCTGCAGTCGCCTTTTAATCTACGATTGAGCGATAGAGGAGAAGCGTACTTGGATTACAACGGTGAATTTGTCACGGAGGTCAGTTTCCCACCGGCGACCCGGTTCTATGCGCAACAAACATCGAGTGGCCGACCGTTTCGCGGATTGGGCGTGCTGCAAGGTGTGGATATTTTATCGTTTGCCTATCTTTGGTCTTGCGAGTACGCCCAAACCGGATTGGCATGTCAGTTCTGTCACACCGGTGGATACACGGAACAACTATTTCGTGTTGGCCAACGTGAGTCGTCCTTTCCGACTCCGCAAGATGTCGCTGAAGTCGTGGAATATGCGGTCAACACTGAGAACGTGGCAAAGCATATCCAGATTACCGGTGGTTCTACGATGAATCCACAAGCCGAATGTGACCGCGTGACCGCGATGCTCAATGCTATCGATGCGGTGACTGGTTGCGACAAGATTCCCGGCGAAATTTTAATTTACACCACGCCGCCAACTGATCCGGTCTTGATTGACGACGTTTTTGCTGCCGGTGCGGATCGGGTGGCGTGTGACATCGAGGTCTGGGATGAAAATTTGGCGCGCCAAATCTGCCCCGGCAAGGCGCGATTGACCGGACGCCAACGGCATCTCGACACGTTGCAATACATTGCTGAAAAATTTGGTCCAAACAAAGCGTGCAGCGCGTTTGTCGTGGGCGTCGAGCCGCTGGCAAGCTTTCTCGCCGGCGCCGAGTATCTCGCGCAGCGAGGCATTGTGCCAATTGTCTCAATCTGGATGCCGCATGGCCGGCCGGTCTTGGGGAAGACGGAAGCGCCTAGTTTGGGTTATTACCGGCAGGTTAGGGACCGGATTGCGGAGTTGTACGTTCGTTATGATATTGAGCCTCCCGGCGGTGCGGGATTCAACGTTTGCCTCTGTCGTGACACCTGGAATCACAAAGCTGAAATCTTGGAGAAAAAAGAGCTTAATTTTCGATTGTCTTCTTGCAAACGGCGATAGAGATAGAGTAAAAACCACGACTTCATACTCGGGGTAACGCAGACCTCAGCGCGAGCATTGGCTGTTTAACAAAATAAAAAGGTGATAGCAGATGAAAAGCTTGGTCATATTTGTGGGGGTTATCGTATTCGCAGGTGCGACGTTTGCGCAGTCAGCGAGCAATGCACCGGTACAATTGCCGACAATTACGGTGGTGGCGGAGAAGGAGCCAGCGGCGGTGCAGTCGGTTCCGGTTAGTGTGACGGCGGTGACCGGCGGGACGATTAATGATGCCGATATCCGCTCGATGAAAGACGCGTCCATTTATGCGCCCAACGTGTTCCAAAATGAATTCAGCGTTCGGCATCTCAGTAATCCTTATTTCCGTGGCGTTGGCTCCAGTCCGAACAACCCCGGTGTCACGACATACATGGATGGCGTGCCGCAATTAAATGCAAATTCTTCCAATATCGAGTTGGTTGACATGGATCAGATTGAATTTGTCCGTGGATCGCAAGGAGCATTATACGGTCGCAATACAATCGGCGGTTTGATTAACCTCACTAGCCAGCGACCATCACTCGATGCTTGGCGGGTGTCGATAGACACCGAATACGGTAACTACAATTTTCGAGACGAACGATTTGCAATCTCCGGTCCGGTGCTTACGAACCAACTTGGTTTTAGTCTAGCGGGTGGCTACTCGGCACGTGACGGGTACACAAAAAATGATGCCACCGGTAATTTTCTGGATGGTCGCGAAGCATTTTTTGGAAAATTGCAACTGGCGTGGATACCGGTTGAGACGTGGGAAGCGCGGTTAATTTTGTCCGGTGAGCATGACCGCGATGGCGACTACGCGCTCGGCGATCTTAATTCAGTCCGCACCGATCCGCATCACGTTAATCATACCGGTGATGGCTTTGCGCATCGTGACGTCATCGCACCGACATTGCTTGTGAATCGGGCCGGTGCGGTCGTCGATTTTTCGATGATTACCGGTTTCGTTTGGTGGAAAACTCGCGATTTCACAGAACTAGCCTACGACCCGACGCCGTCGCCGGTTGGCGCTCGCGACGATGCTGAAAAAGATTTCCAATTTACACAAGAATTTCGATTTGCCTCGGCGAAAGACGCGCCGATGACGTTGGGGGACAATCTCAAACTAAAGTGGCAATCCGGTGTCTTCATCTTCACGCAGAATTACCAACAAGACGCTGTGAATAATTATGCCCCGTTTGTCCTAAGTCCCTTTATTCCGTTTCCTGTCAGTGCGACTTCACCGTTGGCCCGGTTGGACGATGTCGGTGTCGGCGCGTATGCGCGGACGACTTTGACAATCTGCGATAAACTGGATTTCATCGCCGGACTTCGTGGCGATTATGAAAACAAAGCGGCTAATTTGACGACATCGTATTCTCCTGTGATTAGTCCGACTGTGACGACCAGCCCGAGTAAGGATTACTCCGCAATTACTCCGCAATTCGGTCTCGACTACCGGATCACTAGCAATGCGATGGTGTACACCACGATCAGTCGCGGTTATAAAGCCGGTGGATTTAATCCGACGGCACCAAGTCTCGCAAGTGAAGCCTACGGCCAAGAAACCAGTTGGAGTTATGAACTCGGTGCCAAAACCACGTGGTTGGATAATCGGCTCTCCGTCAATCTCGACTTCTTTTACATTGATTGGCACAACCTCCAATTAAACTTGCCGACCGGAACGCAATACTACATCGCTAATGCCGGCAGCGCCGATAGCAAAGGTGTCGAACTCGAACTCAACCTGCGTCCGGTAACTGGCTGGGATATTTTTGGCGGCGTTGGTTACACCGATGCGCGCTTTCTCAGTGGTGCGACTGCCATTCACACCGATCCATTCGGTGCGAATAGCACCGTCAACGTCGGTGGTAATCATCTGATTTATGCTCCTGAATTTACCGCCAATGCCGGTTCCCAATACACGTGGCAACTCTGTAAGGCCGCGGCGGTTTATGCTCGTGCCGAAGTCGTTGTCTACGGCGACTACTGGTACAACGCCGCCAATACCGCCTCCCAAAGTTCCTACAGTCTGGCCAATTTCCGCGCCGGTTTCCGTGGTCACCACTGGTTTGCAGAAGGCTGGATCAATAACGCCTTCGACACGCACTATGTCCCGATTGCGTTTGAATATCCGAATGGCCGGTCGGGTTTGCTTGGTGAAAGCTGTACACCGCTGACGTTTGGCCTGCGCGCTGGGTTGAATTTTTAATGTTGGCAGCAGGTAGGCGTGTGACCAGTCCGATTGGCGACGCCAAACTTTTTCGCCAGTGCTCCGGCAATACCCAGAAATTTCTCATGCGTACCGGCACCCATTTCTTCTGCTTCGCCGCGCTCGAACTTCGCCAGCAATGCTGCTTGATCCGCTGCGCTGAATGCGTTGTCGGCCATGCTGAATAAACAGTGGTCTTCCTTTTGGATGTGCTGACGCAGTAACGCGCTGTAGCGCCGGCCGGCTTCGGCAAACGCCGGCACCGCTCCGGCGGTAATGGCCGCCTGCATCTGGCGGACGCAAGCCCGGCCTTGCTCATGCTCGGCGAGCATCACGCCGGTCGGACCAGACTCGCGGGGAAAACCTTTCGCTTCCATGGCCGGAAATAAATGCGCCTCTTCCTTGCCGTGGTGGCATTGATCCGCAAAAGTCCGGAAGAAGTTAAGCGCATCTGTGGCCGACGCTACGTCGAGCTTACCGGTGCGTTCCGCGCCGGTAATGATTTGGTCGAGGCAATCGAGAACTTGCTCAATTACCCGGTGTTCGCTGCTGAGAATCTCGGTTGGTTTCATGCCGGTAAACTAGCACGCACCGGTGAATCGTGAATTGACGCACGTCAACAATTAGGTTCGCCGGCGCAACCAGAGCGAGACATTGACCAAGCCAATCAGTGCCGGTACTTCTACGAGCGGGCCGATGACGGCGGCAAAGGCGGCACCGGAGTTAATCCCAAATACAGCAATGGCGACGGCGATAGCTAACTCGAAGTTATTGCTGGCGGCAGTGAATGACAGCGTTGCAGTTTTCGCATAGCCCGCGCCGATTTTCTTGCCGAGCCAGAAGCTGACGAGAAACATCACGACGAAGTAAATCAACAGCGGCACCGCGATGCGTAGTACGTCCAGCGGAATGCGAACGATCCGGTCGCCTTTGAGACTGAACATCACAAGAATGGTGAACAGCAATGCAACTAAAGTAATTGGACTGATGCGCGGAATGAATTGTCTCTCATACCAGTCGCGGCCTTTAGTTTTCAATCCAACGTACCGGCTGGTGATGCCGGCTAGAAACGGAATGCCGAGATAGACGAACACGCTCTTGGCAATCTGCGCCATGCTGACGTTCACGATGCTTCCGTGCAGCCCGAATAGTGGCGGCAGCTTGGTGATGAAGATCCACGCGAACAGGCTGTAGAAGAAAACTTGAAAGATGCTGTTGAACGCCACCAATCCGGCGCAGTATTCCGTGTCACCACCCGCGAGTTCGTTCCAGACAATCACCATCGCGATGCAGCGCGCCAAGCCAATCATAATCAGCCCGACCATGTATTCCGGATACCCACGCAGAAAGATAATCGCCAACGCAAACATCAGCACCGGGCCAATTACCCAGTTCTGCACCAGCGACAGACCGAGCACGCGCCAGTTGCGAAACACGTCGCCGAGTTCCTCGTACTTCACCTTCGCCAACGGCGGATACATCATCAAAATCAGCCCGACGGCAATCGGCAGATTGGTGGTGCCGACTTGAAACTGATTAATGAATCCTTCAACCGCCGGCACGCAGTAACCGGCGATAACGCCAATCCCCATCGCGAGAAAAATCCACAGCGTCAGATACCGGTCAAGGAATGAAAGTTTGCGGGAAATTTGTTCGTTCATAATTTATATCACCAAGTTAAACAGATAACCGACCACCAATATACCGGCGGCAACCACGCCGAAAAATGTGGCAATGAGTCGAGGTTTCAGTACCTTGCGTAGGATGATTGCCTCCGGTAGTGATAGCGCAATCACCGACATCATAAATGCCAGTACCGTGCCGAGCGCTGCGCCTTTGCCAAGCAACGCCTGCACTACCGGGATGATGCCCGCCGCGTTGGAATACATCGGCACGCCAATCAACACCGCCAGCGGCACGCTCCACCATGCTCCTTTGCCCATGAACGACGCCATGAAATTCTCCGGCACGTAGCCGTGAATGCCCGCGCCGACCACAATGCCCAGCAATACATACACCCAGACGCGCCCGACAATGTCTTTCACCGCGTCCACGCCACAGCGGACGCGTGCCGGCCAATCGAGTTGCTCGTCAGCGATACCTTTACCGGTCGGCGTTTGAAAAACCCAGTCCTCAACGTGTTTCTCCATCCGCAACCGGCCAATCACCCAACCCGACACCATCGCGATCAATAATCCTGTACCGAGATACAACCCGGCGACCTTCCAGCCGAACAATCCGAATAACAATACCAGCGCGACTTCGTTCACCATCGGCGCGGACACCAAAAACGAAAACGTCACACCCAACGGCACACCGGTGGTGACAAAACCGATAAATAGCGGCACTGCCGAGCAGGAGCAGAACGGCGTCACGATTCCCAGTAGCGCCGCCAGCACGTTGCCGACCGATTCGCGTTTACCGGCCAGAAGCCGCCGCGTCCGTTCCGGTGTGAAGAACGACCGGATAATACCGACGCCAAACACCACCACCGTCAGCAGCAGCAAAACTTTCGGCGCTTCAAACACAAAGAACTCCACCGCCGCGCCGAGACGCGAACCGCGCGGCAGAGCCAACGCTGAGTAGGTAATCCATCGACTCACCGGTTCGAGATTCCGGTACGCCAGCCACCATCCGATCAGTGCAAAACTGCCCAAAATGGTTTGCCGTTTCATAGCGCTGTGTACACCAACCACACGCCACCGGCGATCACTAGCACACCGCAGGTGGATTTTAGAATGGTGAGACTTTTCGATTGTTCGTTCCAATTTAGAAACCGTTGCACCACTTCTGTAAACGTTCCTGCCAACACGATGATCGCGCAGTGCCCGATGCCGTATGCGAGCAGCAGCGCCGCGCCATAGAGCGGATTCGTTTTGGCGAGTTTGAACGTCACTCCAAGCATCGGCGCCATGTAGGCAAATGTGCAGGGGCCGAGAGCGACGCCGAAAATTAATCCCAAAAGAAATGCTGCCAGTCGGCCACGCTGCCGCAAGTTGACTTGCCCAGCCGACCACGGCAGCGGAATCACACCGAGCAAATGTAGTCCAACAATCACAAAGACAGCGGCGACGAAATAGTTTGCCCAACTTCCCACGTCGCCCAGCATCCGTCCGGCTGCCGCTGTGATTACGCCGATTACACCGATGGTAATTAAGATTCCGACCGCAAATAGCGTGGCAATCCCACTGGCGCGCGCCGTGGAAAGCTTGCCTTGGCCGCTGATGAATCCGACGATTAGTGGAATGCTCGCCAAATGACACGGACTGAGTACGATGCTCAGTATGCCCCAGACGCTAGCTGCGCCCAGCGCCACCACCGGTGCGCCTTGCACGGCGTGTGTCAGGTTGGAAAACAATCGTTCCATTACTTACCGTCAGTGAATTTAATTCCGAGTTCCTTCCACTTAGCGAGAATATCCTCTTTACCGAGGAATCCTTCGTTGCGGAATAATTCCTTGCCAGTCGAGTCGTAGAAGATTTGCGTCGGAATGAGCTGAATCCCGTATTTTTTGGCGGCATCTGGATTCTTCCGCACATCAATGAATTCAACTTCCAGTTTGCCGGCATACTCCTTTTTTAACTCCTCCAGAATCGGTGCCATTTTCTGACACGGAATGCACATGCCGGCACCCAAATCTACGAGCTTCGGCAGCCTCTTCTCCGCCGGTGCCTCCGGTGCTGCGATTGCCACCACCGCGATCATCGCGGCAGCGATCAGTCCCAAGCGGGTGAGTTTCATGACAACAAACTCCGGCCACTCGCAGCGGCTTTTTCCACGTTGGCATCGTTTGCCGGGGTCTGACCTTTTGCCATGTGTAGGTCCGATAACCGCAGGTAAGCAAACTTTGTGAATCCAGCCAACTCCAGCGTTTTGCGAGCACAATCCTGTTCGCATCCATCAATCGCGAGAATTGCGCTGGCTGACTTGGTGGTTTCCATGATACCGGCTACGCGACCGCTGAGACCGGCGAGACAATACATTTTCCCCGCGCCTTCACGGGTTAATTTTCGCGCTGCTTGATCACTAACCGCGCCGACATCCGAGCCGCCGGAGCAGGGGAATATAAGTTTCGGGGCTGCATTACAGGTGCATGTTGACATAACTTTCCTCCAGTTGTTGTTCCTCAAACGAGGAACGGTTTGATTTCCTCCGGCGTCGACACTTTACCGACAACCTTCACGACACCATCCACGACTAATGCCGGCGTCAGCATCACGCCGAACGTCATAATCCGTTTCAAGTCAGTGACCTTTTCGAGTTCGTAGGCAATACCAAGTTCTTTCGCTGCCACCTCAATGTTCGCTGCCAGTGTCATACACTTGGTGCAGCCAGTGCCGAGAACTTGCAGCTTCTTCATCGCTTCCGCGCTTTTACTTCCAAGCTCGTGATGTAATCCGACGGTTTTTCGACGGCTGGCAGATGCTCGATAATCTTCCGGTACAGCGGATCATCCCAGTTCATCATGCCGTTGACGTAATCCGGTTTCGGTGTCAGTACGATGTCAATCAGTCCGGCAGCGCGTGCCATCTCTTCCGTCTCTGACACCAACACCGCGCCGGCGACGCAACCAATCAACGCCTCCACCATTTCCCGGACAGTTTCCGGTAATGGTTTGAACAACGCGAGGTCGGAGACTGCAACTCGACCGCCCGGCTTCAACACACGCGCCATCTCGCGCCAAACTTGTGGTTTATCCGGTGAAAGATTGATGACGCAATTTGAAATAATCACGTCCACACTCGCATCGGCCACCGGCAAGTGTTCAATCTCGCCGAGGCGAAATTCCACGTTATCGAAACCGGTATTCTCGCGATACACCACCGCGTTGCGCCGCGCCTTCGCCAGCATCTCCGCCGTCATATCCACGCCGATGGCTCGACCCGTCGCGCCGACCTTGCGTCCGGCAATGAAAACGTCAAACCCACCACCGGCGCCGAGGTCAAGCACCACTTCATCGAGGCGCAACGCCGCAATTGCCGTCGGATTGCCGCAGGACAAACCCATGTTTGCGCCTTCCGGTAGCGCGGCGAGTTCGTCACTTGAATAGCCGATGTGACGCACCAATTCCTCCGCAGCCTCCGGCGACGAACCGCAGCAAGAAACGCCGCTGCCGCAACACGCGCTGTCGAGCATGGCGATTTGCGTATAACCTTCCCGAACTTTTTGCCGCACTGATTCTTCATCCACGATTCAATCCCTCCGGTAATGTTTCAATGAAAGCCCGGATTTGATCGCGCACCTGTCGATAAATCGCCAACTTCGCTTCACCATCCGGTAAATGTTTTGTCAGTTTCGGCGGATCATCAAACCCGACATGCACCACCTTTGCTTTGCCAGGAAACAACGGACAATTCTCATTGGCATGGCCGCAGACGGTGACGACGTAATCGAATTCCACCGGGCCAAGCTCCGCGACGGTTTTCGAGTGGTGTCCGGTAATGTCTACGCCCGCTTCCGCCATGACTTCGATGGCGTGCGGATTCATCCCGTGCTTTTCGATGCCGGCGGAATACGCCTCAATGACGTCAGCTTTCAAGTGCCGCGCCCAACCTTCGGCCATTTGGCTCCGACAGGAGTTACCGGTGCAGAGAAATAAGATTTTTAACTTTAGCATGCCGAACATTTCCTAGTTTGTTTGACCATCAGTTTCGATTGCTGGTCGCGTTTGAGATCGCGTTGCAAGAACGTGATTTCGGTGAAGCAACCGCGCAAACAGCGGAGCAGGGAAGCGTGAACCGCGCCGGCGGCTGGCGCGAGAGCGTAAAAAATCATTTTACCTTCCCGCCGCGTTTGCACCAAACCCGATCGGCGAAGGTAGGCGAGATGGCGCGAAATTTTCGGTTGTGGCACGCGGAGGATGTCTTGAAACTCGCAGACGCAATGTTCGCGCTGGGCGAGCAGATTTAGCAGTCGCACTCGTGTTGCATCGGAAAACGCTTTGAATAAATCCGTGTGCTCTTTCACGGACGAAATCATATCCGCCTAAGCGAATATGTCAAGGTTGCAGTTTTAGCGCGGTCAATTTGTGAACAGGGCGGGATTATAGCTACCGGTGACTACAAGAGTTTCTTCTGCTCGCCGGAGGCTTCCGTCTTGGCTTTCTTGAAGTTCAAGTCTGGCAGGTAATCGGGATGCTCGGCGCGCTGCTTGCCGGAGAGCAAGCCTTCAATCGTCAAGAGTTGGACGCGGGCGAACTTCCGTCCGTTCGCACTCTCGTAGAACCCGGCGCTGGCGGCGTCGGCTACCATCCCTTTCGTCGGCTCGGTCAGGGAAATGAACAGCGCGATCTCCGCGCCTTCGCGTTCGCGAACGGCCATGACGGAACGCACATCGTCGGCTTTGAGGTTCTCGCCGCCCTTGACGCTGACCACGATCTTGCGCGCGTCCTTCTGGTCCACGTCGCGGAAAAATTTTAGGCCGTCAATACCGGTATCCGCGCCCTTCTTCTTGCCTTGGAACGGCTGCGCCTCGACGAGCGACACCGCCCACCATTGGAACTGATACTTGTCGCGCTTGGCGAAGTCGCGCGCCGACGCCAAATCTTTCGGCGTGCCGTGCACTTCAAACTCCAACCCAGTCTTGAACGCGTCCTTGAGTCGTTTCTCGATGAGGGAAATGGCGAGGTGCGTGATGTCGATGCCGATCCACTGGCGTTTCAACTTCTGCTCCGCGTGCACCGCCGTGCCGCAACCGCAGAAGGGGTCGAGCACCACGTCGCCTTCGTTGCTGCTCGTGGCAATGATGCGTTCCAACAAAGCCAATGGCTTTTGCGTCGGATAGCCGAGGGCTTCGTTGCCGGCTGCCTGATCAATGTCAGTCCAAACATTTGTTACGGTCCGTCCCTTTGAATCTTCCAAATACTTTTTGTACTGCGGTACGGCACCGGGCTTCAGTTGAACGACCAATCCGTCTTCATAGGCTTTCTGCATTCGGTCTTTTGTCCATCGCCAAACGCGAGTCACGCCAAGAAATTCGTAAGTGAGGTTTGGCCGGTTGTCATTAGGGTTAAGCAATGGCAGCAACCGGTATTGACCTTTCTTGTCGGAGTAGTGATAAGCGGATTCAACATAATCCGGGTCGTGTTCAGCATACGGCTGATGAAAGATGCACTTG
>Ga0073936_10001500_pt1 | contig 35811 bp, 26 predicted proteins | sample AliMusrvi5mmetaG_FD_87041 | JGI IMG/M metagenome (GOLD analysis project Ga0073936, IMG submission 87041) | Freshwater lake bacterial and archeal communities from Alinen Mustajarvi, Finland, to study Microbial Dark Matter (Phase II) - Alinen... | ecosystem: Environmental > Aquatic > Freshwater >...
CATTCGTGACCACCCCCGCATCGACGATCCCCATCGACGCATTGGACAGGGCCCCGATCGCGTAGGCGCCCGCCACCACCGTCACCTGTACCGTTTCCATCCCTTCCACCAAGTGATCGGACAATGGCGAAACCACCAGCACCACCGTATCCGTCCCGGCCGGGAGTGCGATGGAACCACTCAACGTCATATAGTCCACGCCATTACTGGCTGTGCCACTAACCGTATAGTTCACCACCAACGCTTCATTCGTCGCCGCACTGGCTCGGTGTACCGTGAATGTTCCCGGCGACGGACCGATTTCAGAGGCATCGGACAGCTTGTCGACCCATACATCACCGGTGATAAATACAGAGGAGCCCGAGGCCCACCTCACCCCGGACTCATTGGTCGCGGCAAACCTGTAGTAATAGGTTGTATTGGAAGAAAGCCCTGACACTGGAATCGTGAAGCCACCCGGTGACTGCGGAGGATCCCACCTATTCGTGTTCGCCCACGTATTCGTCCCACCATCAACCGGCCCCCAACAGGCAAAAACCGTCGTAGGGGACGTGCCCGTGAAGAGCAAAGCCCCATTCAAATAGGCAGACGACAGCGTGACGTTCGTCGCACCATTGGCGGCGTTGTTGACGGAAGGGAACTCCTGATTTTCCGGTGCGCCATAGTTGTTGAACACACCGTTCGAAGCCGTGTTCATGTAGCTGGCCCAGACCCAGTTGGAGGAGCGGGCCACATTCTCAATCCGCACCTCATCCATTAAGCCATTATAAGGCAAGCTTCCATTCGCCCGGCGGCCCAACTGCAGATGTGAAGCCCCCGCTCCAATGTCCCCGGAAATATTAGCGGTCCATTTTTGAACAGAGTCGTAATACAACTTCACAGCGGCACCATCATAAACAAACTCCACCGCATGCCAATTCGTGCCGACCGTCCCCACAGAGATGGCGTCATTGTTTACAAAGGTAGATGATGTATTCCTCATCATCGCCCCCACCTGGTTATTATTGGGAGTGACAAGCAGGTAGACCCCATCCGACGACCATGCCGAGCCATCCTCCATCAGCATCTGCATTCCCGAGGCCCCACTGGATCGGAACCAATATGATATGGAGAAGGTATTAGTAACCCCCAATCCCTTAAAACTCGCAGGCATATCAATGTATGACGAGGAACCCGTGAACCCATGACCGCTCCCCGCGATTCCTGACGAATTGGTGGAGCCATTATTAGTGCCGTTCTTGGCGTTACTTGTAGCATCACGTTCATTCCCGCTCAAATGCCATACGGCAAGATGATTGCTCGACCAAACCGCCCCATTCGTCGTACAGGCTGGCGCAGTGACACCACTTTGCCCCCAGAGCGCGTAAATCGTTGTGTTATTGGTCAACTCCGGCACCCGCACCCAGATGTATGAAAGTCCGTTAGCAACCCACGACTCCACCTCGAAGTCGAGTGGGGTAGTTTTGTCAGCAGCGGCGAATCGCAGATCCCCATAGGGCGGAGAGAGGAAATCAGCATAGTTGAAACCAACACCAGCAGTAGTATTGCTGAGAATAACCAGAACCGGGAAGTTCGTCAGCGTTCCACCCCCTGGCGGCGTGTAACCGCTGAATGTAATCGGCATCCGCTTCTGCCACTGGGAGAAATCCTCAGCCCCCATAACCGTGGACAACATCGCGAAAAGCCCGAATATCAAGAGCGCACAATGCAAAGCATTAATTCTTATCTTCATCATCCCCCTCCTTTTTATTCCCACCCACTCCAATCGGTAGGGCGGTGAGTCCCTTCACCGCCGTCTTATCGCGATATGGACTCGCAGACATCCCCCGACGGCCAAGGGACTGGCCGCCCTACCCAAGCCAACATCCAGCTTATTCCGTCCATCCATGTTTAATGTAGGCTTTATCCTCCTGAAAATGAAGATAGGGAAAAGGACCAAAACATGGATTTTTTGACACAGCACCTAAATCGTTCTGGCATTGCCGGAACCAAGATGAAGCGATGTGAACAGAAGTTCGCAAAACACGCTAAGGCGACAGCGGCGGGATTATTGTTAATTCAAAACCCTGGTATTTACGCCGTAGGCGCAAATACCCCTCCTTTGCGGTCTTCGCGAGCTTTTGTTCAAAATTCTTTTCTGCTCCAAATCCTTGCCAAAAATCGATTAATTCCTTTCGCAAGCTATAGTACGACCGTGACGGGAGGCAGCTTATCCACATGATACGGATCGCTCTCTTTCCATGCCAGTGCGGCACCCTCGGGCGACAACCCCGCCTCCTCGAAAATCACGATTTCGTTCTCATCCTTCATCCAACAGCGCGGCAGATAGTAATGGGTCTGTGTCTGCGGCTGTTTCCAGAAACGCCCCGCATTCCTGCCATTGAGCCAAATCTGCCCTTTGTAGAGATTGCCCAGAGTCAGGAAGACTGGCCTTTCCCCCTCCGGCCGGGCAAAAACCGATTTATGCCACTTGGCCTGAAATGAGCGGGCGTCAACAGCCTTGCCGGAATAGGTTGGAGCCAACAGAATCGGCTTGGACGTATCGACCACAGAAGTCGTATTTTCTTCGGTGAAAAGCTGGGAAGGTAACCCTGCATCCGGAGCCGGCTCACGGAAAGGTTTCCACGCCCAATCGCGCAGTACCCCGGACTTGGGTGCGAGATGAATGGTCATTTTCGAAACAACCGTTTTTGTACTTCCGGCCGCCACACGCAGTTCAATCCGATTGACCTTGCCGCTCGCATCGCCTGGCAGGACATACCCGTGCCAAAAATCACGGCGATGGGAGATCGGCTGTAACTTTTTTCCATTTGCCGCCACATCCTTCAACCCGCTCCACAAGGCATAGAAAACGAGGATACCTTTTTCTTCTTCGCCCACCGGCAGCTCGAAGGAAACCGTCCGGAAACCCTCCGCATCATCCTGATCCGAAACAGCATAGCTCTTCGGCTCATACGGTAGTGCGTCGACGTACGCATCGCCGCTCATGCCGACAGAACCGGTCTCAAAAAGGGTATGACCTGAATCCTCGGCCAGACAGACAATATGATTCACACCCTTTTTCAACGGCAGGCCAAGAGTCGTGTGCAGACGTTGCATCGGCACCACATAATCCATGCGCTGGTTTACGCTACGCTCAACCCCCAGTATACCCACATACTGACCATTGACATAGATGATCACATTCGATTGCGCACTGGGGATGATCAGTTCCGACATGCCATCCTTCTCAGATTCAACCGAGGCCCTGAACCAGACATAGCCATGCCTAATTCCCAGGACATCCTGATACTCAGGGTGGGAGAGTGGCTTCCAACCTGCAACCGCAGCCTCCTCGACCTCGGGTGCGACCCCAGATTGCCACTTGACCATGCCGGAAAGAGGTGCAGGCTTCGCGGGGATGGACCCGGTCCAGCGGCGCTCAGTCCCTGATGAGGCTATCACACGAACGGGTGGGGTCACAGCGGTCACGGTCATCTCGATACGGCCGTCTACACGTCGTTCGCCGACATCGTCGGGACCATACACAATCTCTTCTTCCAGCGGCCAACAGCGTTTGGCCATTTCAGTATCGAGGAAAATCAGCTTCGCTTCCCCCACCGCCATCTGTTCCACTGTATTTTGTCTGACCGTCATGCGGATCTCGCGCCCATTGACACGCAGGCAGGCTTCTGTTCCGCCGGGGGCATGGAGAATGATGATACGGCGCACGGGATCGATGAACAGCAATGAAGTATTGGCAACCTCCAGCCTGACTCCGGGGATCAATTCGAGATTAAACGGCAAAATGGCAGCGGAAAATTCGTTGAGGGAAACAGGCAAAATCTCTCCACCCGGCAGAATCAGCGAGGCATTCCGTCTCCCGTCCGCGGCGGTCAGGAAGAGGATGCTGCCGGCGCTGGTGGTGCGCACCACCAGGCGCAGTCCTTCCTCCGCCTTGATGCCGAGCTTGGTATCCTCATCACTTTCGGCGAGGAAGGGGCCAAAACTGGATGAGAAGAGATTGAATAGACGCAAAGCGCGATAGCGCTCGCCCACCACACCGCCTTCCCTCACGGGATAGTCGCTCTCGTAGGATGTGGCAATATTGCAACCGGCCCAATACCCATGGTTGGTACCACCCTCGATCATGTAATAGCAGAGCTGTGCACCTAGGGAGAGAAATTCAGTGATGGCGCGCCCCAATGCCGGGGTTTCGGGCCAACCAGTACGATCAGTGCCCCGGAAAACCATACCGCCAGCCCACAGTTCACTGACAAAGACAGGGGCATTGGGCTGGAGCTTACGCAGATGACGCACGGGCTCGGGCGTCAGTCCACAGTTATAGGTCATGACGATCCCATCCAACGCCCAGTCCTCGGGCTTGGAGGAATAATACAGCACGACTTCATTGTCCGTGTGGGGATGGGCATTACAGCCGGTGATGGGAACCTCGACACCGGCACGCAGGAGCATGTCACGAATCCCATAGACATATTCACGGCGCGGCCCAGTACAGGCACGCGCATACTCATTCTCATCCTGGAAAGTAACAATGGCACCACCCAGCGTCACCTGGCGCTCCACCAAGCCGGGCAGCAACCGGGCATACCACCGCGCCACCGCCTCCATAAAAACGGGATCATTGGTACGCAGATCAATTTCGTCCCGTACACCGAGCCAGCCGGGAATGCCGCCACCAGCCCATTCTCCACAGATGTAGGGCCCGGTCCGCGCCATCACATACAAGCCCAGCTCATGCGCAAGGTCGATGAAACGATAAAGATCACGGTCACCGGAAAAATCGAAGCACCCTTCGTTCTCCTCATGATAATTCCAGGCGATGTAGGTGCTGACGCAGTTCATACCGGCTCGCTTGGCCCGTCGCAGCACGTCGTGCCACTCTTCGCCGTGATGACGGAAGTAATGAATTTCGCCGTCATGCAACCAAATACGCTTGCCGTCCAAAATGATTGATTTGGCGTCCCAGCTTATCGTCTTTTTTTGTGTCTGCATATTCATCCCCAAAATAGGCATTGGGTAAAGGTATGACTCGCTCCGGGAGCGAGATCGCGGGATTCAGTACTCAGGTCGAAACCGAGCAGGCGTTTGGCCGCATCACGCCCCACAATGGCCTTGTTAATCTGCGTCGCCTCAAAACACCAGTTCAAGCGGAGGCCACCCGCAAAGGTAATTCCCATTGCGCCAACCGGTCGCTTCTTTGCATCAAAAAGGCGCGCCTTGACCAGGCCATCCGGCATTTCCGCCCAGGGCAGTTCGACGGTGCTGCCATCCTGTGTGCGGAAGACGATCTTACATCCAGTAAGCAGATTCTCCGCCGGTTGCAGGTGCAGGCTGACCCCCCGCTGCGAACTCCGAGGCTCCTTGCCATGATTCGTGACCGTGCTGGTAATCGTAAGTTTTCCTTTGGTGAGGGCATAGCACCGGCGCAGGCGTACCTTGCCCGCGAACTCCGTTTCCAGCGTGAGTGTCTTAGATGAACGACGGATGACGCGGTAGGGTTCCATCCCGCCGCCCCTATCAGAAACCGTTTCCTGATAACCTTCATTCAAGGGATAGGAGGCCCAGGGATTTTTCGGATCGGCAGGCATAAGCCATTGATTTCCAGCAGCATGCCATTCGAGCAGGCGCCCACCCAAATCCGGAACAATGGCGAGACGCTGGTCGCCCTCGCGCAACCACTCCACCTTGTGCGGTGTCAGGCGCTGACTTTCCCGTAACAGGCGTTGGTTATCCTTCATGAACGGATTCCCGGCCTGCTTCCAGATCTTGACCATCGCCTGTAACTTCGCCCGGTCGGCGGGCTTGGCATCACCGCTATAGGTGTTGCCGCGAAGGCGGAATACGTCACCCTTTTGCCAGACACGCGCATAATCAATGCCGGTCTGCAGCACGTCAACATACAGCTTGGCGTGCGGCGTCTGCGCCTGACGCCGGGCCGCCGTAAGCCCCTTCTCCGCCGCCGCAAGCGTGGCAGCATTGAACAACGGATGAGATGGCATATCATCCAGGCTCGGATGCAGATCCCGTTCGTTGCGGATCCGGCTGTGAAACGCCTGCAGGTATGTCTCGACCCCGGCGGCGGCCGGCCCGCACACGCCCTGCAGAAACTCACGAATGATGGGCCAGACCGGTTGGTCAGGATTCCACAGTAACTTGCTAATGACATAGACACGCAGCGCCATGGACTCACCGCCACCGCCTTCAGAGCCATTTCCCTGCATAAACACTCCCTGAACCCCTTTTTTCTTGTACAGCTTCAGATTAGCGCTGAGCTCATCGAAGTCCGCCATCGGCAGGGGAGCATATGGAAAGTTGGTACAATAGTGCCAAATGTAAACATTGGGAGTGATCTTTGACCAGGCCTCCAGGGCACGCAGAAACCTCAGGCTTTCGGGATGATCACAGGTACCGAATTCGTGCCCCTGACAGCAGAAAATGGGACAAAGCCGGACCCGTACATTCCGGTGCGGCCGCACGTGTTTTGGCGCATCAAGAGTATATTGGTAGGCCAGAGTATCAATCAGGTTGTCCGGGAAATGCTTCACCGTTTCCTCGGCCACGGCGTTCACGAAGCGCAGCAAGGGGCCGCTCTGGCTGCCTTCGGCCTCGGCAATCTTATTGCACTCAGGACATTCACAATAGGCATACCAGTCATTTTGCGAAACAGAGAACAGTCGCGCCTGCGGATTCTTGCGCATAGATTCCAGGACGTTCTGCGTCACAATACGAAACACATCCGGGTTTGACAGGCAAAGCTGGGAACCTTCCTTGCGTCGCCGGCCACTGGTAAAACTGAAGTACTCCGGGTGTTTCTCGAAGTAGGTGTCGGGTGACAGTAATTGATTAAAGGTATGCACGAACAATCCGTAATCCATAAACCCGCCCCAACAATCGGGAATCGGCGTATACCATCCATTCATGCGGTTGCGCAACCACCAGAGCGGGTCACGCCCTTCCCAGGCACAGGAATCACGGAACTCGAAGGCTGGCTGGCATGTGCGCTTCAAGACCGTCAGGCGCAATTCGGGGTCATGTGGCAAATGCTGAATCTCGGGGGTAAACCAGCGGCAACCAAGGATTTCAAGCAGGTCATAGACCCCATAGAGCACCCCGCGTGGCCCCCCACCCAGCAGATACAAATTGCCATCACGCGTTTCGAGATGAAAGGCTTCGGGGCCAAGCCTTAGTTCTTCGAACTTAATGCCGGCAGCGGCCGCAGCAGCGTGGTCATTGATAAAAATTCGGCAGCCAGAGATCTCACCGGGCCGAACCGGACCCGCCTCACGGAGGTTACGAAGATACGACCCGGCGCCGCAAATCGTCAACAGATGCCGGCGTAATTCCTCGGCGGCAAACTCCTCGGGAGCACTGGCACCTCGCGGTAGGATTACGGAAAACAGGGGCCTTCCTTCATGCGCAAGCGGGATCGTAACGGGTGGGCGTTTCATCAAGGTTCCTTTTTTAGATTTTGTCGTGTACTTCATATCGCCGCTGACATTATAGCCATTAATATTCCTGAAAACCTAGATGGAGAAAGGGACAAAGATATGGATGTTTGGACACAGGCCCTTTTTTCCGGCTTGCCTCTATCGGATCAAAGGTGGGATAAGTAATGGCGACATGGAGATTATGGCACTGATGAAAACAGATCAACGAGCCTGGGTATTGGAGGCAATAGCCCATGTCATCCGCATGATGCCGGGGGATCTGATCCCCTTATGCACCCCAACCCGTCACCGGCGATCCTCACACACACCCCGGCGTCACTGGCAACAAGACAGGGCCGAAAAACACATCGTCGTCGAAGTCGCCATCGCCCTCCAGCCGGGCATACTCGAAATCGAAGGCCATGCGCATCATTTCCGCCCTCCAGGAGTGGCGGTTATCCCGCCCGGCCTGCTTCACCGGGAGAGCGCCATTAACATGCAGAGGCCGTCCAGCACCTTGTGGTTCAACGGCGGCAATGAAGTACTCATGGGGCTTGTGAGCCGCTATCGCCCTGGGCAGGACTGGGATCTGCCTTGGAAAAAACTTCTGGCGGGCCCACTGGTTCACCGTTTTTTACTTCCTCTGGAGACTAGCGATGCGGTCATCGCGCTACGCGAGGATAAGACCTCTTTCGAAGTCTTTCGCGCCCACTTACTTTCCGTACTGGCAGAGTTACACCGGCTCTTCGTGGTGTCGCATACCGATGCCGAAGGCACGTTGAACGAGGCCACTTTCGATCACTTGCGCCTATTCCTGCGGGGAAATCTCCACCGCCCTATCACCTTGTCTGATGCCGCCCAACTAACGCACCTCTCCCCCCGTTATCTGAACCGCCTGTTCCGGAAGCAATACGGTGAACCGATCCACGAGTATCTTAACCGACTCCGCATGGAAAAAGCCCTAGCGCTTCTGGATAGCACGAATATGCGGATAAAAGAGATCGCCGAGAAAGTCGGGTTCACCGACCCTCTCTACTTTAGCCGCTGCTTCCATCAACGCTTTGGCCACGCTCCCTCCGACGTTCCCCGAAACCTCAAGGGATCTCAACCTCCAGCCTAACCCGACCCTTATTAAAATCAACCGAACTCCGCCCCCAGTTAACGCATAATCTTGCGGAAACGCAGGCCGATGGGTACGTGGTTAAGTTGTTACTTTAAACTTCATCACCCAGGCATGAGGGCTGGGGAGCGTAGCGGGCCAGCGGGCTTCAAATCCTTGTGCCACTGGCCTCCAATCCCACGCACCTTGGTCCCCCAACAGCTTCATCGTCGAGCCAATCGTTGGCTGAAAACTCGTAATGACAATTTTATCGGGATGGCCCCCTTTCGCCTCGGGCAGAATAATGGCATAAATGGTGTCACCCCTTTTCGTAAAATAAACATTCCCTTCCTGGTAAGGCGCGACCGGCCTGGTTCCATAGATCGCCTCGCCATTGATCTTGAGCCAGGCCCCGATCTCGCGCAGCCGAAGCTCTGCTTCCCGGGGGATTTCCCCCAACGGCGAGGGGCCTACACCGAGTAAAAGGTTGCCCCCCCTGGACACAACCTCCACCAACATTTTGACCACCTGCCCCACCGGCTTGAAAACATCGCCCTCATGATATTTCCATTTATTTCCAAGAGTGATGCACGATTCCCAGGGGACCCCCAGCGGCTTTTCAGGGATCTCCATTTCCGGCGTGATAAAATTTTCGTTTACCCCACCCACCGTACGATCGGCCATGATCAGGCCTGGCTGGTGCTTGCGCGCCATGGCGGCAATCGCATTCATCTGGATATCCTGTGACGGCGGCCGAACCTGTCCACCATCCAGCCAAAGAACGTCGATACGCCCGTAGTCAGTCATCAGTTCTTCAATCTGCCGATGAACATAGTTGACAAATTCCGACCAAATCTCCGGATACTTGAGCCTGTCATAGTTAACATTGGCATCCTTGATTTCAAACTGCGGCGCCCAGTACCAGGGGCAGTACCAGTCGGACTTTGAAAAGTAGCAACTGATCGCCATGTCCTTCCGCCGGAAGGCGTCAAACAAATCACGAACTACATTCGCATGCGGGTTGGCGTGGTAGGGACAATCCGGATGCGTGATCCGGTAGTCCGTCGTTTTGGTGTCCCACATACAGAAGCCATCGTGATGCTTCGTCGTGTAGGTCACATACTTCATACCCGCAGCCCGGGCTATGTCGGCCCACTGGTCCGGGTCGAAATGCACCGGATTAAAGCTCCGGTTGAGAGCCCTGTAATTCTTCCGGAAACGGTCTAAGTCTCGACCGTTTTCATTCCAGCACTTCATCTTGTCGTTTCTATTCCAGGGGTATTGTTGCGGTACCAGTCCCCAGGATTCACAACAGTCCCACTGACTGTAGGGCGCCCAATGGATGATCATCCCGAAACGCATATCCGAAAACCATTCCAACCGGGCCTTAAGCCAGTCGGGATAGGTGTCATAGCCGATCGATTCAGCCAGACTGTGATCGATGATATCGTCTCTTTTTTCCGTCATCTGGCATTCCCTCCAAATGACTTTCGCATGCTCCAATCCCAAGGCTCATTGGCCCACCGCTCGATATCTTTCTCACAGACAATGCTGCCTTGTTTTTGCAGTTGTTTTTGCACAAGGGTGACATCCAATTTGCGGGGTACAACCTGCTCGCGATACGAAAGCACGGCGGCGGTTCCCGCCGCTTCCCCCATCGCCATACACTGCACCATAACCCTGATGGATCCGAGCGCGACATGCGTACAGCTCACACACCGACCTGCCGTCAGAATATTATCCACCTTCAAAGGCACAAGGCTACGGTAGGGAATACCATATTTGAACGGAGTCGGCGGTAACCAAACGGCGTCCTCCATGCCGGGACCATCAATTTTGTGGATATCCACAAAAAAGGAGCCATAAGCAATGGTGTCCGGGAAATAACGTTGCTCCTTAACATCCGTCTCCGTAAGCAGGTATTCACCGAGAATACGGCGGGATTCCCGGATACCGATCGTGTTCGGCGTGGAGACCATGTAACAGGCTTCCATACCGGGAACATATTTCCGGAATACGTCAATCGAAAGATAGGCCTGCCGCCGCGCTTCCATGGTGGCATGCGTGAGATCGGCCGCCTTGGTGGAATCGATATAGATCACATGGGTGAAATTGACCCCCACCTGATCCGGACGCGTCGGCGTCCACCAGAACCCCATTAGCGTTTTCTGGAAGGGTTCCATGTCGCCCTTGCGCTGAGCCTCGGCCCACACTTCTTTCATCGGATAACTCGTCCGCCATTTTTCAACCTGCGGCCAATCCACACCTCCGATGGTGAACATCAACGTCACGGGCTGACACTTACCGTCTCCCGGGCGACCCATTTCCCAGGGACAGCCGGCGGAAGCGGCCACATCGCCATCGCCCGTACAATCGACCACACGTTTGGCCATGATGGCCTGACGGCCATCCTTGTTCTGAATGATGACCCCGGTAACCGCGCCATTCTCAACAATGGTTTCACTGAACATGGTATGATAGAGAACATCCAGCCCCGGTGTTTCCTTCACCATTTTATCCAAAATGTATTTGAATCCTTCCACCTCAAACAGAACACCATGCGGATTCCCGTTTCCATATCCTTCACGCACAAGACGATCGCCAAACTCCCAGGCGATCCCATTCACCACTCGACGTTCTGAACCATCATTGAATTTGGAGAAATGCCCGTGGCCCCCTGCCGTTGCCACGCCGCCAAGGCAGTTGAACTGTTCAACCACCAGCACCCGCGCCCCCAGACGCGCCGCAGCAATCGCCGCCGTGGCGCCCGCCGGTCCACCACCAACCACAACCACATCGTATTCGCCCGTCACGGGAATCTTTTCCTGTCGCACAAGAGATGACATAAGAAACTCCTTTTATAAATAAACTATGAATGAAATAATTTTCTAGTCTCTCGATAACTCAAAACTACCTTTATTGCCTATAAATATAGCATTATTTACAATAAAAGCCTTTGTCTTTTTCTTCAATTTTCTACGTTTTATAACTACAGGCTTATTTCGCTTCCCCAACCGCAACCCGGGTCTTGACTGTTAATGGCTCATTGCCAGATCCGCGTGTGCAGAAGACCACCACATAAACTCCCGGTGCCCCATATTTGTGCTCCACACAATCCTTGACCGTCTCCCGAGGCGAACCGTCACCGAAATCCACCTGAACGGCATCGGCCATGTTGTAAAACCGATTCCAGAATCGCACCGGCATCCCGGGCCGAATCCCACGCACTGGTGTATAGTGTGCCCAGCCCTGGGCAATCTGACGGCCCTGCTTGGGATCATAGACACGGACTTGGGCAAAATCCCTCGCTTCGGAACCGTTTTTAGTCCGGACAATCAATTCTTCACTGTAGAGCCCCGGCTGTTCATATGCCCGTTTGACCCTCGGAGCATGGACAATCCGTCCGTCATGGAGGCGCCACTCGTATTCCATAATCCGCCCATTCGGTCGCGCTACACTCCGACTCCCGTCCAGATGAACCTCCGTGCCAGGCGTGGAATAGTACCATCCGCCGGCTACCGCTATCGCCTCGTCGGGATAGGATCTGAAGTAGGACTCCACCACCAGCGGATAGGCACTCAACAAAGCGCCGGCATACTGGATATTAAAATGCAGATGAGGGTCAAAATGCTGGGAAAGTGTTCCGCCACATGTCATCCCGGTCGTGCCAAGTTCCATCCCGGCCCGAACCGTTTTTCCGACCACAAGCGATGGGTCGATAGTCTTTACGTTCATGTGGCTGTAACGCAACTCAATCCCGTTCGCCGTCTTCAAAATGAGATGATTCGAGGCACCGTCACCTTTCGGCAACGGCGAGGCTACAACGACGCCCTCCAAACCGGCCAGGACAGGCAGGTGATCTGGGATGGCACCAAAGTCCTCACCACGGTGATAGTAAAGGCTGCCGTACGGAACCAGGGAAAGCCATGTGTTATTGTACGAGCTTGAGCGCCAGAGATACTGGCCAATGGGGAAAACAAATGGGGACGGTCCCCAGTCCTCTTCTTGCAGCACCACCGCCAGCCGGATCGCAGATGGCATCTCTGGCAAGGGAGCGTATTCGACGTTATGCGCCCAGGTGAAGGTCATGTCCACATACAAGCGAAGCCCATTTACGACCACGGGCATCTGGTAAGGTTGGCACAACAACTTCACGGGGATCCCAGAGACATCCACGTCCACCTCGGCCAGACGTAGCGTTCGCTGCTGAGCATTTCCTGTAAAATAATCCGGATCCCAGGACTCGGTAACGCTGACCAACCGGATAGCGCGTGTCAGGGTCTTTCCCGCAAACGTGCGCGTCAGCTGATAGACTTGCCCAGGGTTAAGTTCAAACACCGTGGGCCAGCCAGGGACATCCATCACCGTTTTTGGATTTTCACATGCCATACATTGATCGTTAATTCGATTCCCATACCATGACGCAGAACAGACGATTGAATTCCTTGATCAATTCAATTTATCGGATGGAAAATACGGTGCCTGCCACGTCAGGCATCCAGATGATTGAACCGTAGTTAACCACCGATCCCGCCAATGTGTGTTGGCGGGAATGCACCAGCAGAGTCTTGAGGCCCAAGTCCAGTTTAGCGTTCGCCGACGGCACCCAGATGTCGCCAACCGCAAAATCATTCACCAGCCGGAGCGTAGCCGCGTTATTCACATAAAATGTCGCCCGATCCACTTCCCCGGGAACATAATTCGTACTGGGCGGCATCTCGGTATAGCGGACAACCACGACATTATTGTTGTCCACCCAAACTGTTCCACGCCCTGGCCGATCGGACGCAACCTGCTTGTAAACAGTTCCCGCACCGGAACCGTAATTAACTGAACCCGCACCATTTCCGCCGTAAGCAGAAATAATCCCGGTGAAGCCAGAGAAGTCGGCACCAGCACTCGTCAACATCAGAGAAATCCGTCCCCCTGCACCAGGGCTGTAAGTCATGATAAGTACGGCATCCACACGGATTACCCCAACCCCCATCAAGGTACCTGAGGTGAGCCAGATACTGCCGCCCGAGCCCGCCTGATCGAGGCTTCCCCCATCCGAACACATGAGTCCGTCGTTTCTGATCTCGCCCGGGGTAGTCAACTGAATAACGCCGCCACCCGCGCAAGTTAGCCCGCCGCTACCACAATTTGTAGGAGTAACGATCGACCCGTAACATGGGCCACCCGATGTTCCCGCACCGCCATAACTACCGGTGGAGCCGCAACCCGGACCTTTTCCTGCCGCATATCCTTTTCCCGTGGCATTCACCACACCATTCTGATCCACTCCCACATTGCCATACACGGTCACATTTAACTTATTTACCTCATTCGTACTGTTAGCCGAATGCGTCAACAGCCCCCCCGCCAGCACATACAAGCTGTTGCTTACCACGCAAGGCCGGTTGAGCACCAAGGTACCGTTGCTGATCACCGTGATATTCTCCAAGACGGTCAGCGCCGCATTGACCGTTCCTGTCGCCACCCCGGCGTTGCCACCAACCGTCAGGTCGAGCACAGTCACCGCCCCGGTAATCGTCATCGGATTCGTCGCATTGACCAGTATCCGTGTAGTCGCCCCCGGCACCACTCCGGACGACCAGTTGGCGGCCGTATGGAAGTTATTATTACTCGTCCCCAACCAGACCGCCCGACCGGCATCAGCATCAAACAACCAATTCAAATTGCCGCCGCTGTTCTTCGCAAATACGGCAGGAACCGGCAAACCAAAGCTCGCATCGCTGTCCTGCACATCCACCCCCTGCACAGACCACCGGTAACCGGTCACCGCCAGATTCCACTTCCCACCGTAAACAGAACTTCGTAGAAAAATATTCGTGCTTGCAACAGATCCCAGCAGGATAAGATCCCGTACCCTGACCGTACTTCCCTGCTGGAAGGATAGGTTGTATGTACCGCTCGGAGCCTCGCACCGTAATTCCGTGGCCGAGAAACCGTTGCCAAAGGACACCGTACCCGAGTTGTTCAGCACCGTGACCCTATAGAAAATCAGATTGCCAAGATTGACGGTTTGATCACCAGCCCCCGCAACCAGAACTGTGGAACGGGCCGAAATGAAGTCCCCTCCTGTGAAATCCGCATCCGCCTGCAATGTGATGATTTCCGACCCTGAGGCCGTCACCGTACCGGCCATCACAGCTTTGGCCGCCACCGTCAGATCATACCCGGCCAATGCCAAGGAAGCTCCCGACGCAAGCTCAATCGCATGTACTGTCACGGCGGCATCTAATACCGGATAGTGAGAAAGACCGCCGGGAATCGTGATGATATCCTCCTCAACTGGCGCTCGATCCAAGCTCCAATTCTCTCTCGCTGACCAAACTACATTGCTGTTTCCCGTCCAGACGTTTGTCTCCCCCACTGTGACGGTGACAAATTTCCAGTTCTGATTGTTCCCGCTGTTCTGACTGTTCATCGCTGTGATTTCGGCCCCCACTCCGGTCATGGCGTCGGAATCCTGCACATCCACATATTCAATCACCTGCGCCGCAGCTGGATCCACGTTCAACTTCCAAGTCGTGTCATTCGTGGTTGACCGCAACACCACGTTGGCCGTCTCAGAGCCTTTGAGCTTCAGTCGCCCCAAAGCGGATACCTTATTGGTCTTGCCGGCCTGAAACAGCAACGTTTTACCGGCATTAGTACAGGTTAGCCCCATGAATTGGTTGGTTCCATAAACAGTGGAAGTGGATGAGGCGCCGCCTGCAAAAATAACCTGGGAGCCAAACTGGGTACCAAATCTCGCCCCATTGGACCAAATGCCACTCACTACCAGATTCTGATTACTGCAAACCAGCAGATAGCCGTTGTTGCGAATGAGCACATGACCCACGGCCGTACCCGCCACGTTCGAAACAATATCCGCATGAAACGTACTTGCCTGATTACGGTTATCCACAATCATTGTACCTTCATCAATCCCCTGACCCGCTACGCGCAAATAAACGGTTCCAGCCCCACCGCAACCACCGTAGGTCCCTGTACCGTAACCGCCATACGCAGAGTTGGTTCCGGTGAAACTGGAGAAATTGGCGCCTGCATTTGTCACCACCAGGGCAACCCGTCCGCCCCCCCCGGCTTGGAATAATGAAACTCCTCCATTCGCCCGAATGGTCCCACCGCCACTCAACGCCCCTGAGGTGAGCCAAATGCTCCCGCCTGAACCAACCCGATCCCCTTGTGGCGCACCATCTGCACAGACAAGCCCATCGATGCTACTCATTCCCCCAACCGTCAACAGAATGGCCCCTCCTCCACTTCCCAACTGTCCGCCACTGCCCAAATTGGTTGGCGCCACAATCGAGCCATAGCAAGGCCCCGCTGCCTGAAACCCCACCCCTCCATAACTACCGCCCGTACCGACACCAGGCCCTTTTCCTGCCGCATAGCCCTTCCCGGTCACATCCATGGCGGCACCCGCCCCTATGGTCAGATCCCCGGCAATGGTTACCTTGAGTCGACTAGTCTCATTCGTCGAATTGGCAGGATGCGTCCACACCCCGTTACTCATCACGCAGTTCCCGAGAATATTGAAATTCGTGAAACCGACGACCCCATACACTGTCGCCACAGTGACCGTACCCACATAGCCGACCTGAGTCCAGGACTGAATCGGAATGTTCAAGTCCCACGTTATGTTCTTATTGGTCGTGGCATCCAACACAATACCGTCGCCTGCCACTGGCGCCATCCCACCAACCCAATTCGTCGGATTACTCGCCAGCGCATTTGCACCACCACCATCCCAAGTCAAATCAGCGGACACAGGATGCGCCAGTAAGAGCATCAGTGTCGCCGCCATCACTGTCCATTTTGTCGTTTTCATCGTTCATTGCTCCTTTTATTCGCCATACCCCAGCAACAAACCCGCATCCGCAAGCTACTCGTCTGCGCCAATAATAAACTATGAATTAAATCTGCACCAAATCTCTTGAAATAAATTCAAACACCTTTATATTTGATAAATATAGCACTTAAGCGGAATAGCCACCTTTGTCTTTATCTTAAATATTCTACGTTTTACCTCTTATGCAACTCAGTGAACTGTTATTCCATGTCGAACACAAGACCGGGGCGAGCATCAATGTAGATGCCCTGCATCCCGGTTTTTATGCCAGCGAACACCTGCGACTGACAGCGGAGCAACATATCCATCGCGGCGCCTTTTGCGTCTTTGCGAAACGTCATTCCACACGCACCTGCGAGGAAGCCAAGGATAGAAGCCGGAATATCGCCCGAGCCGGGGAGCCTTTTTGCCGTGATTGCCCTTTTGGTATCCGGGAATTAATGTGGCCGGTGATGCACCATGACACATTGGCGGCAACCGTTTATCTGGGCTATTTCCGGGGCTCAAAATGGGTGCCAAAAGTGGACGGCACATCTTATAAGGGTGACCCCGTTCCTACTGCAGATCCGCATCAATGGGAGTTACTTCGCGAGCAGGGAGCGTTTATCGCGCAGTTTATCCAGACCGGACTGGTCATCTGGGAAGATGAAGGGTATGGACAAGGCAAGCAGAAGCCGGCCGCCTTTTACCGGGACTTTGCCCTGCGTTTCATTGAGAGGAAATACCAGGACAACATCCAGCTGACGGATCTCGCCTCGGCCCTGCGGGTCACCCCGAATTTCCTGAGCTACCGTCTCCGCCTCGCCTGCGGGAAACGTTTCTCCGAACTTCTCACAGACAAACGCCTCGAAAATGCGGCCATGCAACTGGAGTTTCACCCGGAACGGGATATTACGGAAATTGCCTTTATGTGCGGCTTCCGCGACAGCAATTATTTCAGCACCGTATTCCGTAAACGCTTCGGATGCCCTCCACGGACCTATCGCGAACGCTTCCACCAATAGCGCCCGGGGTCTGTCCCTACGGAAACTGAATAATTACATCCCGGGCTGGTGGGGATATTTCAAAACGGGAACATCTCAAAACCTGATGCGTGCTTTTACTTCACCCCAAGGAGAGCCCTCACCGGGATTTTTGTGATAAGCATCGAGGCGGCGGTTATTCGGCCTCCAGTGATAGGGGCAGACTATTGGCTCTGGCTGAATTTGAATTTAACCATCGCAACTCCTTTTACATTAACTGATCCCACACCCCGTTCACACCGCAAGCAACACAGCCCCATCATACAGAATAACCAATACTCAACAGCTGAGCATCACGTCATAGCCACATAATACGCCCACCCGGAACCTGCCTTGCGCCTCCTTTTCCCGGCACGATTAACCCCAGGCCACTCCCCCCACCGATCACCGTATCGCAGACTTTTAGTATATCGTTTTGACTATGGCGCACTGAACGTTATGATGATGCCGATGCTTAAATAGCTGTTTGAACATGTAGCGTGAGTCACGAGAGGTCTAAGTCTGGCCAAATATGAAACCGTTCGTAAAATTTCTTCAGGTTGGGGGAATGTATGATCGGCCGCAACTCGGAAAATTATGGGGCATGGCTCACCAGAGTTTTAGTCGAGGCGTTTTCACCCCATCGAAACAAAAACTAATCATCCTTTTCGTGACTGAACAAAAACAGGAATGCCTCACACAGTATGCGGATTTCATTCAGGATGACCTGCTTTTCTGGGAAGGCGAACAGGGGCACGGTTCCGACCATCGCCTAGCAAATGCATCCAGGAACGGAGAGGAAATCCATCTATTTTACCGCACTCGGCATCACTCTCCCTTCACCTATCATGGCAGAATAATACCCGTCGGATGGACTTCTCGCTCTGACAAACCCAGCGAATTCCGATTTCTCATACCTGAGGCAGCATCCCCTCCATCCGCTATCACACAAGTTGCAGAGGATCATGCAGCAGATTACGAGATCCTCAGCCAGGCGGGACTGAACAGCATCGACAAAGTCGTTACAACCAAAAGTCGGGGAATCGCCCAGCGCGTGTTTCGCGGTAATCTCCTAAAACTCTGGCAAGGATCTTGCGCAGTCACCGGTGTACAGGAGGCCAAGGTGTTACGTTCCAGCCACATCAAACCATGGTCGGCTGCAACACCCCACGAAAAAGTGGATCACTTTAACGGGTTGCTGCTGGTTCCAAATATTGACGCCCTGTTTAATGAAGGACTTATCTCTTTTAATGCTGATGGCGGTATCTCCCTTTCAAATCGATTTCGAAAAGATGATCAACGACGTATGCATATCGGCGACGACACGCATCTCAGACACCTCTTCACTGAAACCCTGCCCTACCTTGAATATCATCGGCAAGTGGTATTTCATCTTTAAAAGTTTGACTGGAATCATCCCGAAAACATTCCTATCATTCCTGCTCAAGTTTTTACAAAAAAGCATCCGTCATTCTTTAATTATTAATCGCCAACACATACTGGAGAACCATGCGCACCACCAAATCAGGAAAAACAAATCTCGCCAGTTCGGCAGTCAGTCTGGAGACGTTTACACACGCAGTTAGTCAGCTTCTAGAACGCCGATACGCTCTGACACTTAATGATGGCATGACGGAAGAGTTACTCCTTGCCGCCTACGAAAACGGAGAAACCCCAGATGAATTGGTCGAGTTTGTTGAGAATAAATATGGCCTCACGCGGGTTGACTTGCACTGTGATCACCCCCTTTTCTGTTTTTGTGGGTGCAAAAATTGAGGCCCGTAATCCCCTCCGTCTCAAGGACTTCATTGCGCTTATGTTCTGAGCGTCAGATGAAAGCAAATACATTGTGACGCAGAAATCGGGGATAATTATCAGCGATCCTCATTAGCGGAGTGGCTTCTTTTTCACTGCCTTTGCTTTCCGTCCGACCACTTTCTTAAATGACTTTTATTTTCGCCTTTGGCGGCACCTTCACACCCTTTTTAGCCAGCCGCTTGGGAACCACTGACGGCCCCGGCTCCGCGACCATTTCAATCCCGAACACATTACCGACTTCAGCACTATCGAGTACGGCAACAATGTCCGTCCCCTTCCCTGCCGTCAAGGCCTCCACCGCCCCCGTCTGGCTGACCAGTTCCTTGTGATCGACATGCCGGAGTAAAACGGCTTTTGATCCAGCCTTGCCCCCACCCCATACAGCACTGCCGCCACATGCTTGCACATCTCCGCCCCATTTCTCTCCCCCTCCTTTGCGCTCTTCGCGACTTGAGCGAAGCGGGTGTGCAACTGTTTTCGCTTTGGAAGAAATTTGTTATGCGCCCGGAGTAAGATTTTCCTTCCCCAAATTATCCTGTAAATCCTGTTTATCCATGGTAAACACCTTTTTGTCTGGCCGTTTCAAATCAACAGACTGAGTCAATAGACATGAAAATAATTATTATAAACCCTTTTGAGGGCGCGCAAAAACTGACCCGGGTCTGGGCCTATGAGGAAGAAAAGATCAACTTTCGAGCGGAACCATTTAAAGCAGCACGCTGCACGCTGTCCTTCGCCGCCACGGAACTGCAACAATATCTCGCCCGCACCTTCCTTAACGCGGAAATATCATTTGCCGAAACTTACCATGGCTCTGATTTTGCCATCCATTTACACGTGGCACAAATGGATAGCAAGGCGGACTCCTTTACCCTTGAACCGGTCAGTCAGGGCGTGCGCCTCTGCGGAGAGGGACGCACCGGCACCCTTTACGGCGCCTATGAATTCCTGCGGCTTCAGGGATGGCGCTGGTTCGCGCCGGGGATGGAAGGCGAAATCGTCCCCAACCAGGCGCAAAACTTGATATTGCCAGAGACAAAGAAATCATTCAGCCCATCGTTCAGTCTGGGTCGCGGGTTTATTTTCGAGGGGATATCCAAAGAATCGGCCGGGCTATGTCTATGGATGGCACGTAACCGCATGAATGTTTCCGGCTACCGCCCCTCCAGCGGAGCGTTGTGTGAAAAGCTCGGCATGAGTCCAGCCATCGGTGGGCATATCTTTGAACCCATCCTGCAGCCAGACCGCATGTTGCCATCGGGTAAAACCATCTGGGAAGAACACCCGGACTGGTACGGATTGCCCGCCAACGGGGACAAGAATAAAGAGGCCGCTCAGCGCACGCAATTTTGTGCAAGCCGTAACGACCTGATGGATTTTCTCGGCACAGAATTACTGGAATATCTGAATGGCCCCTGGAAACACACGGACCGGGTTGACGTCTGGGGCTTCGATACCTGGGGCGCCACCTGTCACTGTCCGGATTGCCTGAAACTGGGTAACAGCAGCGATCAGACATTACATTTTGTGTCGCAACTGCGTCGCAGGATCGACTTGGCACGAAAAAACGGCCATCTTGACCACGATGTCAGGCTGGTGCTATGTGCCTATGAAGGCACCGCCACCATGGCCGGGCCAAGTAAGCCGGCTCCACAAAATCTGCTGGATGCCGGGGACTATGTTACTTTTTATCCCATTAACCGTTGTTATGCACACAACTTCACAGAGACCTCCTGTTCATGGAACCGCACCTACAACGAGAGCCTGAAGTCATGGTTCGCGATCAAGCCGACACTCCCGGTAATGATCGGCGAATATTACAACGTATCGAAGTTTGAAGATTTACCGCTCTTGTTCTCTGCCAGAATCGCAGCGGACTTACCCGCCTACCATCACATCGGCGGCAGGGGCATGACGTATATGCATTTACCGCTCGTCAACTGGGCGATGCGGACCCAAACACAGCTGCTCTATGCCCAGCTGTCCTGGGACATTGAAACCGATGTCCCCGCCTTTCTCGAGGAGTACTTCCGAAGCTGGTACGGTCCTCATGCTGGGAAGATGCGTCAGGCTTATGAATGGATCGAGGAAAGTTGGCTCAATTCAAGTCCCTGGCGCAGTTGGAGCCAGAAAAGCATTTTAACGCAACTGATGTGGTGGGAAGGCAACGAACACCATCCGCCGCTAGCGGGTAATGATCATCTGCCGCCCGGTAAAGCCGTCTCATCCGGACGACGCTCGGTTGCCTTGATGAAAAAAGCCATGGCGCTTATCCAGAAATGCATTGCCGCCGAACAAAACCCTACGGTCGCAAACCCGCTGGAGCAAGTCACGGCGGCGGTCAATCCCATCCTTCAGAGGGAACAGGAAAGACGAAAATCCCAATACGAAAAACGATTGGGTGAAGATCGGCGGCTACTGATCTACGGCCTTGATGTCATGATGATCATGACCGAAATGACGGCCTATCATGACGCCTTAAGCAGGGGAGACCAAGCCACCGCCAAATCAACCTGGAAAAGGCTGGAAAAGATTGCCGACAAACTTGATTCCTACTATGTCCCCATCAGTTACGAACAACCCGGGGCCGGCCTAGTCAGCCACGACGCCCTCACGCGTTCGCAGCTTCGGGAATGTATGCGCCGTTGCCGCCGCCTGAGAAACCAAACGGCAGCTAAACCTGAATTCGGTAGTTAAACTGCTTTTTTATCGTTATCGCTGACACTTGAGCACAAAATCCACAATGGGCCTGGGATCGTCCAACCCATGCGGATGGTGGCCGACACCCGGCTTGTGAATCACAGCAACCTTGCCGCCCAGCTTTTTATAGCGTGCTTCCACCATAGCGGCATTTTCTTCCTGCGGCACCACGTCATCGGCATCGCCCACCACATGAAGGAGGGCAATCCCGTTTTGGGCGAGCACCGCCAGGTTGTCCACGGGGTTCTTGTCATAGGCCAGCGCTTCAGCTTCACTCTTAAATCCATAGCACGCCTGCAAGTCCTGCCAGTCGGTGACGCTTCCCAACCCTTTACCACGAGCGGCTGGCCAGCTCTTAAAATCACAGACACCCGCGTCAGCATAAATACCCAACACCTTGTCGGGATTCCGGGCCGCCCAGTTATAAGCGTATAGCGTTCCACGACTGATACCGATGAGGACGCCCTTTTCAGCCAAGCCACGCCGCCTGAATTCAGGATAAAAGGCTTCCAGCTGTTTCATGGCGTTGGGGCAACCAAAGGTATTTCCCACATCCATGAATAGATGATGAAACCCTTTTTCGAGAAGCTGCGGAACGCCTGTACGTTCCGTAAAGGCATCAGGAAACTCCATGCACCAGGTCCAAGGGTTGCCGGGTCGCGCCCGCTTAGGCTTGACCAGCCAACAATCGCGGCCAGCCATTCGGAAGCAATGCCGCTGATAGCCATACCAAACATCAACCCGCTCATTCCCTGAATCTATGATTTCCGAGGCCTGCATGTTATTCCACCCTTTGCTTTAAGATTTGATGGCGTAAATTAAGGCATCCGATTCTGCCTGTCCATCATCACTTTTCCGCCTACGCTAGGGCTAAATAACCTACGAAGAACGCCATAGAATCGATTGATCTTCAAAAGTAACCCTCTTCTCGTATCAGAATCTCGGCTTTTTGCGGTGTTCGGCGAGGAGGGTCTGTAGCACCTGAAAGCGTCTCGCATCAATTCCGCCGGAAGTCAGAGCGGTACGGAAGGCACAATGGGGCTCACGATCATGTTGGCAGTCCCGGAACCGGCATTGGCCTTGCAACGGCCGCAATTCCCGGAAGCCATCCTCAATCTGCTCGCGCGTCAGATGCGCCAGACCAAAGGCTTGCAGGCCGGGACTGTCAATTAGCGCACCGCCACCAGGCAGATCATACCAACGGGCATGCGTCGTCGTATGCTTGCCGCTGCTGAGCGCTTCCGACACCATGCCTGTTTTTGCGCCTGCTTCAGGCACCAAGGCATTAACCAGAGTCGTCTTACCCATGCCAGATTGGCCCACCAGCAACGAGATATGGCCAGATAAATGCTGCCGCAGCACGTCAAGATTCCCCACCTGCGCACTCAATTCAAGGACAGGGTGACCCAGCCGCGCAAAAGGAGCCAGTAATTCACGCCCGACCTGAAGGCGGGTTGTAAGATCACACTTATTCAACACGATCAATCCGACAATGTTCTGGGATTCCACCGCACAGAGGCAGCGGATAAGCAATTCGTCACTGAACCCCGGCTCCGTCGCCGCAACCAGCACCACCTGCGTGACATTGGCCGCAATCAGTTTCTCTTTAAACACATCCGCCCGGTAAAGCAGACTCCGCCGCGGCCGCAGGTCATTGATAACGCCTTGCGCATCGCCAGAGGCCTCCACTTCTACTTCGTCACCACAGGCATAAAGGCTCTTTTTGCCACGCGGCGAACACATCAGGAGGTTGCCTCCTTCAATCTGGACTTCATACTGGCGCCCATAGGCTGCCACAATGCGCCCATGGAGCGCGACCTTGTTTTGTGGAATCATGAGCTTGCATTATAGGTGGGCTTGACACCCTCCGTCAAGTTGTGCAAAAGGATAAACCGAAAAAGGAGGAACAAATTATGGTATATGTGATTGCATCGATCAGCGTGAAGCCCGAGGGCAAAGCGAAGTTTCTGGAGATTTTCAAGGCCAATATGCCTGCCGTACGAGCCGAGGCCGGCTGTTGGGGATATCACCCGACCGTGGATACCGAGACCGGTCTTCCACCGCAGCGACTCAATCCCGCCGTAGTGACGATCATCGAAAAATGGAGCAGTCTGGATGCGTTACGCGCCCACCTGGCGGCCCCCCATATGGCGGCCTATCGCGAAAAGGTTAAGGACCTTGTCACAGGTTTAGAGCTCAAAGTGCTGCAAGACGCGTAATCCTTAATGGTTACGGCAGGAATTTGCCGCGCTTCAGTTTCTCGGGCAGATAGGTATCAAGTACGTAGTTCAACCCGTGCTTGGCAAAGGCCTGCTGTTCAACACGGACCCCCATCTTGAGCATCTGATTGAGAGTATCCTGCCATTCTTTGTGATGGCGGATGAAAGGGTCATTTTTCAGGGCGTCCTTTGCCCGCTTGATATCAACTTCCTCCAGCGGATGGGTGGCATCCTGCAGGCCGAAATCCAAAATATCCTGCGGGGTAACCCCCAGATAGTGCGCCTGAGGTACACAGAAGAATTTATTGATATGCGCCGCCTGGCCGGAGCCCACCTTCAAAGTCCTATAAATGTTGCAATACCCGTAAGGGTCACCATCGGTAAATACCAACACCGGTAACTTCCGGTCATCGGCGAGGCGCCGGATAAACCGCCGGCAGGCCCGGGTGGGCACCCCGCTCATGGAAATGAGCACGCAGTGGGCGGTTTCATAATAACGGTGGTGCACCAAACGTTGAAAAAGTGAAGAGGTCTCAATCACCAAAATGAATTTGGCATTGGACTCGAATTTCAGATGTTCCACCCGTGAAGGAATGCTCCAGGCCCCCGTGCCCAGTTTGGCACAGTTGATCTTCACCCCTTCGCCCGTGGCAGGATTCTGATCAATCACGACCAATGGACCGGTCACATCACCGCCACGCTCCTCCGGAATATAACCAATCTGCTCACGGTTGACCCCAAGCATGGCTTCCATGTCATCCAAGAGTGTATCGCTCTCGGGCTGCTCTTCAAACCGGCATTCGCCCCAGCTCTTGCTGTTGTAGTAGATCTCACGTTTTCCCGCGATGTCGTTCTTGTCGAGCAGATCTTTCTTGGTCGTGGCCAACAGCCGCATGGTTTGGGCAAAAGTCTTGACCGTATTGTAGCTCAGGGTGCGGGTTGCCGTCTTCCCACGGATCTCAAAATAACCTGTTTTCGGGTCATATTTAACGTTGGTCAATGCCCGGATGGGAAACCTCATCGAGGGCTTCTTCATTTTCTTAATGATGTCATTGTAGACATCACGGCCAACGGAGAGGATTTTGTCGGCCACGCCCTGCCGGGAAATCATCAGCCCCGCCTCGCCTGTACCTGCCGCTTTTTTAGTGGTTTTCTTTGCCATCATCCAACTCCCTCGTCAGGTTTCCAAATGTGACCGTTCCAACATAATCTGCAGGGTTTTCACCACGCGGTCCTCCTCCTTATCCGGCAAATCCAGGATATCCTTCAATCCAAGCGCCAGATGCGGGATATATTTCACAATATAGGAGCGCTTCCGTTCCGCTTCATGTTCCCGATGACGACGACTGAGATGGACCGACAAGCGCCGCCCGCATTCCTGCATACAGAACGTAATTTCGCGGATAATTTCGGGGTAATGGGCGATGGCTTCCTTGCTCTCACTCGTGAAGGGCACCCAGACACTGGCAATATGAACCATGATCACAGCAGGCCCGATGGGCAATGAGCCACGGGGCTGGGCCAACCCGTAATTTTTCCAATTCACACCGGTAATGGCCTTGGTGATGGCACAAGCGCCGCCCATATAAAGGAGCGGAACGCGATTGGCAAACCGTAATAGGCGCACCGGATCCTCGGCACTAAGGCCCTCATTTTCGCCCGCCTTGGCAAAGGCCATCCCCACTTCCACCTGAAAGGGATTTCCGCGATAGACGGTGGGATCCCGGGTAACGGCTGTTATAAACTCAGCCTGGATTTCCTTGGCCAGCCCCCCCTTGATCAACTCCTCACCAATCGGCGAAAGACAATCCGTCGGAGGGCGCATCAGCTTGGTGTCATTCACCGCCTTGAACAGGGTCTCAACCTCCCGGTTCGCAATACGACGCGGATTGGCTTTGGGATCCAGCCCGGCCCGCGTACAGATGTCCAGTGCTGTCGCACTGCTCACCCGCGAAAAATCGTCCGACAACGCACCCCGTAAAGTGCGGGATTCGGTATCACGCAACATCTGCATCAACATGCCCAATTCAACCCCATGGGGGTGCGGCTTGATCTCCACCGGCGGCGTGGGCAATTTGTCGGCCAGCCTCATCCATGAAATCCACTGTCCCTCTGTCTGCGGCGCGGGGGATGTATCGCCAGCCTCCACCTCCTTATTCAGGAGACTGATGCGGTAATGCAACTGAAGATGCGGATTAGAGATCAGGCATTGCCGCAAAAACTCATCCACCGAGAGTTTACCCCGGAAATACTGCGCCTCCATCTCGATCATGACCGAGGTCCCATGGGCAGAGGTTTCCGGAATTATGCTGGCACCATCAGCCCCAACACGCGGAAAAGAGGGGAGCCAATCAAGTTCCACATCCTTGAGAATCGCAGGTGTGTTCTTCCGGGTGTCGATCTGAACCTCAACATGATGCGCCTGCTTCGCCCGCGGCAGCTTGGACAAAATCCGGATCGCCGTTCCGGTCGTCAACTGCCCATACATGCCAGCCGCACTGATGCCAATACCCTGCTGTCCACGCGACATGCGCAGGCGATGAAACTTGGAGCCATATAACAACTTCGCGAAAATCCTGGGCACTTGTTGACGCATAATGCCCGGTCCATTGTCTGTTACTTCCATCCGGAATCGTTTCTCGCCGGACTGGGTAATTTCAACGCTGATTTCCGGCAGGATGCCCGCCTCCTCACAGGCGTCCAAGGAGTTGTCGACCGCCTCCTTGACGGCGGTCAGCAAAGCTTTACGGGGGCTGTCAAACCCGAGAAGATGCCGGTTTTTCAGGAAGAATTCGGAGACCGAAATCTCGCGCTGTTGACGCGACATCGTTTCAGCAGTGGCCTTGATAACAGGGGGTCGTGCCATGGGAGTTCCTCCAATAGGCTATTCGTTCAAGCGCGTCCAAGCTCGTAACTGCGCCGGGCGGCGGCCTGAATCGTACGTCCAAGCACATCCGCCACGACCGGGTTTTCCAGCACCTCACGTCCCGCCGCCGTGGTCCCTTTGGCGGAGGTCACTGCCGTCGCGAGATCGGAGGGACTCATCCCCTTCTGCAACAACAACTGCGCGGTACCCGCCATGGTTTGAGCCGCCAGAATCAGCGCCTGCTCCCGGGGCATACCTTCCATCACTGCGCCATCCACCAAACGGTCGAGCAGGTAGGCAAAGAAGGCTGGCCCCGATCCGCTCAGAGCCGTGACGGCATCGAAAAGCGATTCCGGGATTTCCAATGCCCGGCCGCAGCAACTCAGCAAATTCGCCACCAGCGTGCCATCATCTGCGGTCGCGCGATTTCCGCGGGTAAACACATTCATTCCGGCACCGACCAAGCAGGCCATATTCGGCATGACGCGCACCACCCGCCCTGCCGGCAACAGCGATTCCAAATATGAGGTAGACTTGCCTGCGGCGATGGATACGATCAACTGCGCCATCGTGATGGTCGGCGCCAATTTCCCCAACACCGCATCCAACTGTTGCGGCTTGACCGCCAACACACATACGGGCACCTGTGCCGCTACCTCGGTATTAACCAGCGTAGTCTTGACCCCGTATTCGCCGCCCACCATCGTCAGCCGTTCCCCGCTAATATCCGAAATTAGAATTTCTCCGGGAGCGGCAAACCGATTCGCAATCAAACCTGAGAGGATGGCTTCCGCCATTTTCCCTGCTCCAATAAACCCGATTTTATACATAGCTCACCTCATTCATCTGTCAAAAAAATGCCATCCCTTGTATATACACTCTATGGCAAAGTAATAGGGTTTCAAGATCAACTCACGCCCTGGAAACTTTATAAATGAGGCCACCACCAGCAACGTGGTATAGAGCACCAGGGAAAGCAAAATCGAGGTCCCCATCACACCTCGTATCCCGTGAGAATGCGTTCGCGGCATCACAGGCGTATCTGATTCCGTCCAATCCTCAGGAAGTTTATTGTTCAGTTGCCCCTGCTCATAAGCGGCCAACACCTCCATCACGCCGTTCAGATTGCGTTCGGAGGCAATATGTCCATGCGTACGATGGACTGTCGCCACCACTTCCGGCGCGGCATTGGCCGGACAAGCGGTATAACAAGAAGGCTTCAGCTCCATCATGCTGATATCGTTATGTCCATCCCCCACCACCAGGATCTGGGAATTGACAACACCCAGGTGCCGGGCCAGTTCCATTACCGCCACCCCCTTGGTAAACGGGATTACCCGCACGCTGATCTCACCAGGCGATTGAAACATCTGAAGGTGCTTGAACGGCCGGACTTCCCTTCGCAGGACTTCAGCACCGAATTCAGCAGCACTTTCATCATCAAACCGGAAACATAAACGGTGCCCATTGGACACCAACACACGGGCAAAAGGATTTTGAGCCAGTACGGCTTTCCGGATTTTCGGCAACGCCCGCCGCACCGCAAATTCGTCATTCCACTCCAACCAGCGAATCCTCAGATTCCAGATCCAATGCGGAAGATATCCCCACTTTTTACATTCAAAGATATATGCATGATTGACAATCACAAAATCCGGCGAGATTCCGAATTGGCGCATGGGCCTGAAAATATACTTATAGCCTGCCAGACTGCGCCCCGTACAAACGACCCAAAGCAATCCATAGGTTGTACGCAGTTGACGGATTCTGTCACGGAAAGCCCGATATTGCTCGAATTCCGGACGATGCCCCATCAGGGTACCATCGGCATCAGTGACCAACATCCGGATCCGCCGGAGAATATTTTCAGGAGGACTCATGTATCTCAATGAAACGGGCCGACCTGCTCTTCAGCGTGCCGGCCCGAATCTCAAAAGACCTCTTGTCTTAAAAGGCTCATTTTTTTACGGCGGCAGATTCCTTGATCAGATTCAAAGCAATCACTTCGCGCTGAATCTGATTGGTACCTTCATAGATCTGCGTAATCTTCGCATCACGCATCATCTTCTCAACGGGATATTCCTTCATATAGCCATAGCCACCAAGGATCTGCACAGCATCCGTCGTCACCTTCATGGCGGTATCGGACGCAAACAGTTTGCACATGGCTGACACCTTACTGATGTCTTTGGCCCCGCTGTCAATATAGTGCGCGGCAGAATAAATCAGAGCCCGCGAAGCTTCCACCTGCGTGGCCATATCCGCCAACATGAACTGGACGCCCTGGAAAGAGCCGATCGGCTTGCCGAACTGACGGCGCTGACGGCTATAGGTCACCGCCTCATCCAGCGCGCCCGCGGCAATACCCAACGCCTGGGCCGCCACGCCGGGACGGGAACTGTCCAGCGTCTTCATTGCCACAATGAAACCCATGCCTTCCTTGCCTAGCAGGTTCGCCTTGGGAATCCGGCAATCCTGAAAAACCAATTCACGGGTTGCGGAAGCGCGAATCCCCATCTTGTTCTCCTTCTTGCCGAAGGTAAAACCCGGAGTGCCCTTCTCCACGATAAAGGCCGAGGCGCCACGTGCCCCCTTGGCCTTGTTGGTCATCGCCACCACCGTATAGATTTCGGCTTCACCGCCATTGGTGATCCACTGCTTGGTCCCATTCAGTACATAGTGATCGCCATCCAACACCGCTGTGGTGGTGATCCCGCTGGCATCCGAACCGGCATTCGCCTCGGTCAACCCGAAGGCGGCCAGCGACTTGCCAGAGGCAATGCGGGGGAGATATTTCTTTTTCTGATCATCGGTTCCGAAAAGAATAATCGGGAAGGTCCCCAAAGCCGTCGCCGCCAGAGCCAGTGCAATTCCGGAGCAAACCTTGGAGAGTTCCTCAACGGCCACCGCGAGTTCCATAATCCCGCCGCCCATACCACCGTATTCCTCACCAATGTAGACACCGCAAAGATCAGCGTCGGCAAACACCTTAACAATTTCATGAGGAAATTCATTGGCTTCATCATAATGCTCGCGGATCGGCTTGATTTTATCCTGTGCAACCTGCCGACAAAGATCCCGAATCATCACTTGCATTTCAGTTAAACCATAATCCATGTTATTCACTCCCAATAAGTTACATCCAATCAACGCCAGCGAGCACCAGCCCAAACTTGCGGGACTATAGAAAACGGCAGAAGAAGGAGCAAGGAAATCCTTTCTAAACCCAGAGGCAAAGGATTGCCAGCCACACGCACCTGAGGTAAAGTCACGAACAACCGAACATAGGGACGATCCCCCGCGATTACATAGCTGGGTCGATGATCACCGTAAAGCGGTCGGTTATTAAAGTAACGCCTGTTCCGGCCAACGATACTTTTATTTTCGACAATGTAGGGATTCATAATTTCGATCACCATATGTCGTTTGAGACACGTGCGATAATTTCTTCCTGATATTCCGGCGACAATTCGGTAAAGCGGGCACAATAGCCCCAGACCCGAACCACCAAATCGCGATACTGTTCGGGCTGCTTCCGGGCTGCACGGAGCGTCTCGGCCTCAACCACGTTCAACTGCATCTGAACGCCTCCCAGTTCAAGATAGGTCTTCAGCAACATTTCAAGTTTTCTCAAACCGTCTTCACCCCGCAACGCAGTGGGATGTAACGACAACGTCAGGGAAGAATTCCACTGGAAAACCATCGGATCAATCTTGGTAATGGATTTGATGATGGCCGTCGGACCTTTCAAAGCGGTTCCGTTCGCCGGTGATAAGGTGACCGGAAACGGCTCACCGGCTTTTCTGCCGTCAGGTGTCGCCGGACATTGTTTGCCAACACCGACTTGTCCGGCCTGATGAACCCCGGATAGGAATTTTGAATGTTCGTCAATACGATGCTTTTGAATCTCATGGCATCCATATTCAATAATGTCTTTGCCGAGTAAATCCACAGCGTCGTCATCATTGCCCCACTTGGGCGCACTCAAGAGCCGTGAACGCAACTCCCCTTGTCCTTCAAAGTTGTTCCTGCAAGCTGTCACCACCTCGGCATAAGTAGCCTGTTTTTCTTCAAAGACCACCTTTTTCACTGCCGCAAGCCCGTTAATGGCATTCACTGGCGAAGAAAGAAAAAGCCCCTTGTCGTTATAACGGTAACCCCCCTCTTCACAGTCGAGCCCTTTGGAAATGCTATCGTCGATGGTTGCGGAAAGGAACGGATGCGATTCCATCAACGGCTTTTTCAGATCTTGTCTGTATGCCGCGGCCACTTCGGCAATTTTACTGCTTAATTTTTGCTTAAAATGATCGAGGAGGTCATTGAAATCAGCGAACTCATTACCCTCCGCCTCATTCATGGTTTCAAGGAGTAGTTCAGTCATCCCCAAAGCGTTGTAACCGGGACCGATAAACTTCGACTTACCTTCAATCAGAATGTCCTGGCAGGCGTCGAGCGCCCAATCGCGGGCATCTTCCGCCGGGAATCCGGCCCCCATGAGGGCAGGCACAATGGCATCATCGTTATAGCAAGCCAGTTGCGCCAAACCCTGCCGAAACAACTCACAGGTCTTTTGAACCAATGCGGGCGGAGATTGCTGGTTCAGCCGGACATTCACGGTTGGATTGGGCAAACGCAGCGTTTCCAGCGCTTCAAGGCAGGCATACGTCACGGCATTGGTACCGTCACCGCCGTCAGGGCGATAACCGGCAATCACCAGATTCTCGGATTCGTAATAGGGCAGGTCCCTCGTGTCGTTCATCTTGATTAACAGGCAGGACAAAAGCTCTTTGGCCTGGGCTTCCGGCACGGTTGCCCAGTAAGGGAAAAGATGCTGATCCAATCTACCATACGTCATTAACCAGTAATTCTCCATTTGCACAACAAGATGCGCGAACCAGAATAACTGCATCGCTTCGTGTAGATTCTGGGGTGGATTGCAGATCACGGCCCGGCAAACTTCTGCAATGGTTGTAAGCTCGGATTTACGCCGGCCTTCGGCTCTGGCGGCCATTTGTTCTGCCAACTCGGCATAGCGCCGCGCCAATATCGCGGGACCATCACAGGCGATGAGTACCGCATTTAGAAAACCTCGTTTCTCCGGATTCGTTTCTTCGTCTCTGCGCCGTTCCACCTGCCGTGAAATTCCGCAAACACCCTGTGAGAGGACTTTCTGATAACCAGCCAGAGCATGTGTCGTATCAGACCTGCCACCCGTCATCGCCAATTCAGCTGTGGTTTTATAATTGGCACATCCATGAAGATTCATTAACCCATCGTTATTTGCACAAAGCGCAGTGCGTGATCCGACGATCAATTCATCATCGTCGATAAATACCGGCATACGTTCGCACATTCGCTTTAGCGCCAAAGCTTTGCGTTCGGCCAGTCCGCCCTGGCAATGACTGGTATCCCAGTCTGCAGGCAACCGTATTCTAAAAACACCATGCGCAACAGCGTTCATCTTATCACGTAAACGCCGGATACGATCTGAGTGGTTCATTTCCATTCCCCGTTAATTCAGACGTCACGTCATTTCTTGGTATGACAGGGCGACAGGCCCTTCCCCACAGTGTCACGTGACGACTTGAACCCTGGCCCGCCGGCTCCGACATAACCATAACTTGCGCCTGAAGCGTCAGGACTAACCCAGAATGAATATATCTCACCGCGATCCATTGAAAAACGGAACGCTACTTCACTTCCGGCCAGAGATTCAAGACTCACGCCGCTCCAGGTTATTTCCGCACAAGTGCTATTGCCACAGAAGGCATGGCATTGCTCTGTCGTGAATCCAGCCATGACTTCCCCTGCCTTATTTAAAACTTCTACAGCCAGCTCACTACCCGCGGTCATGGCGTTAACGAAGAGATGCTTGCCCTTAAAAGTTACCGGCTTGGTCGTCAGGGTCGCACCGGGAATCTTTGCCTGCATGGAGGCAAATCCGTCTCGTCGCAGCTTCGCCAACCCTACCGCACCATTGGCATACATTCCATTGTTAGACCAATGGCGGTTACTTCGCTTAAAGTCACCGGCATAAGCAGAATAGTAGAACCACAATTCGTCGCCTACGACCAGGCACAGGCCCCCCGTCGATTCCACGTAACCGTATTCCCAGGATCCTGCCGTGCGGTTAGCGGAAATGAACATCCTCCGATCAGGGCGATACCAGTGAAACCCGTCGCGACTATAGGCTGGCGTAAGCTCCGTCAGTTTCGGCAGACCTAACGCTTCGCCAAATTGATTCGGCGGCCCCTGGAGAATCTGAAAGAAGCTGATCATCAGGCTCTCGTAAGCAACCGCATCTAGATTATAGAGCTGCGGCTCCGATTCGCCTGCCTTGTCCATGTAATCCGCACCGGCCCAGGCTACCGGCTCCTTGACATCGCGGAAGTCCCATAGTCTCGGCGTAATTTGCCATTCCCCGCTTTCGAAGAAGTCGGCGTGTTCCCAATAATGGCGATAACGGCCACCCGGATTGACCCAGGATCGTATGCTCTGAACCCATTTCTTGCGGAAGGGATTATAGAACATCGTGCTGCGATCGTGCATGTATCCGCTCTTGACGGGATCCGACCAGTGTATCCCATCGGCGGAAATCATCATCAATCCCGGGATGGAGGGTTCGCCCTCCGGGTTAGGTTCCCTGATCAGCATTTTGTAACGCGCGTTCTTGTCGCTGGTTTCCCGGTCAATCCAGACCGTGCCGGAGTCGGGATGAATTTCCAGGGGCAGGATGATATTGGTGCCCGGCACGACATCCAGTTCAGGACGGTCCCAATGGATTCCGTCCTGACTGGTTGCATAGCACATGCAGCCCAAATAACTGGCCATGTACCACATCTTGAAAATACCGTCGCGTTCGTCATACCAGACTCCCCCGCACTTGGGGATGGTACAAGGCGGCGTATCTTCGTTTTTCTCCCACTTCGTCGCCGGGGAAAAAACCGGATTGCCAGTATACTTGCTGGCCTGATGGAAGACTCGTGTCATGGACGTTGACTCAATCAGGAAATCATCAACGAAAAGCTGTCTGCCAGTATCAATCGGCAGTGTTTTCTGGACCGCCTCAAGGTAAGGAACGCGCATAATATATCGCGAACTGGGATGGATGTTCCTAGGCGGCCATTCGACAGGAAGTTCAATCCCATTGTAAAGCAATTCACTCATTTTATTGACCCATTAATTACCCCCTTGGGATGCTGAACGACTTGTTTGTTTCCGGAAGCCTTTGACTTCCAGCGGATAGCATCATGGTTGGCATCAAATATCTTCTTATCAACAGGTCTCGGTTTATCCCCTTTGCCATTCATATCCCTCTCCGGTCGGTTTACTGTTTTGGAACAGGAATGATTTCCACCTGATGCGGTTGCATCACCAATGTTTTCCTGATCGCTTCAAAATATTCCGGCATTTTGGTCATACGTTCCTGCACAGCCGCTTTACGCTTCGCTTCGATTTCTTCAGGCTTGATATCCATAAAGTCGGGAACGTTCACATTGGCGAGAGTAACCCCACGGAAGATCCGGTTGTGATAATAATCATTCTTCGCCTTTACTGCAGCTGAAACGGCCTTCACCTGGTCAGCAATCGGCCCCACTGACAGGGCTGCCTGCGCAAGGTTGACCCCCTCCTGAAGTGCAACATCCGAATACTCTGCCACTTTCTTTCCCCCGAGGCGGACTTCGTACTGACCCGCCTTGAGTCCGGTCACTTTCAGACGGTAGTCGTTAAGATCCTCCAAGATGGGCGCCCATTGCAGAATGCTTTTGGCCTCTTGCGGGAAAAACGGAAGGGCATTGTCCAGTTGTACGAATTCCACCTTACCGGTGGCATCCATTTTCAAACCATCGATCTTGCAGTTAAGTTGTTTGGCGACCTTTCCAGCAGCAACATCAATTTCAACAGAGGCAACAACCGTCGGAAAGCTCATCCCTTTAAGAATAGCACAAGCCATGATTGCCTGGCCTGCGGGACCGGGATGAATGAAGTCACCCCCGCCAATACGGTTCGTCGGGGCAACCCCACGGGCTTTGTCGATAATAGAGATGAAAGGATGGAGCTGATCAATGAATAAGGCCTCTCCGTTAGTAACGGCGATCTGCTTGAGACCTTCCGAGAATTTTTCAAGTGTCTGGTTGTATCCTTGGAGCGCAGGACCAAGTTCATTCTTTTCAACCGGACTGGGTGTACACCATGCCACACGGATATTGGCGGCCTTGGCCTGATCGGCAATGCCCTGCAACCCGCGCATATAGTTGTTGAAGCCTCCTACCGAAAAGGCCGTATAAGCACCGTCGTTCATTCCAAAGTCAACAGTCATAGCGGTAGGGGCATTGGGCAAAACGTCGCGCTTGAACCGAGCGTTTCCACCGAGAGCCCCATCGCCGTTGATTCCAACATTAACAAAAATAATGTTCTCGGAGGGAAAACGGGTAAGAGTCCAAACTTCAACATAAGTGCTGTAGAGATACTGCTCCGTAATACTATCGCCCATCATCACGACCTTGTCTCCATCCTTGAAGAAGAAAGCCGCAGCGCTGGCAGTAAGTGCGGCCACCATGATCGCCAAAGCTACAAAAGAAATTTTGAAATAGTTCATTTTTAGAGTTCTCCTATTCGTTACGAAATAGTGATGTCATAAACGGCGTGCAGATTGCCTAAATCGCGGAATGATGTCAATGAGCGGGGGGATCCTATGCCACGCCGATGAAGTTCATATATCCGATCCAGCACGCCCTCGGGGGTCCAATCGGGTTCCCATTGCGGTATAATTAAACGTGCCGATTTACGTACTATCGCATTAAAGGCCGGACTTGA
>Ga0073936_10001503_pt1 | contig 35781 bp, 25 predicted proteins | sample AliMusrvi5mmetaG_FD_87041 | JGI IMG/M metagenome (GOLD analysis project Ga0073936, IMG submission 87041) | Freshwater lake bacterial and archeal communities from Alinen Mustajarvi, Finland, to study Microbial Dark Matter (Phase II) - Alinen... | ecosystem: Environmental > Aquatic > Freshwater >...
CGGCCAGCCGCTGGCGCGCTTTTGGATGCACAACGGCTTTGTGCGCGTGGACAACGAAAAAATGTCCAAGTCGCTGGGCAACTTCTTCACCATCCGCGAGATTTTGGCCAGGTACGACGCCGAGACGGTGCGCTTTTTCATCCTGCGCGCCCATTACCGCAGCGCCCTGAACTACAGCGACGCGCACCTGGATGACGCGCGCAACTCGCTCAAGCGGTTTACGAGATCGCGCCGGCGCCGGTCCTGCTCCAACACGCCGGCAATCACGTCGATCCGCGCAATCCCCGCGGCAAGCTGCTGCTGCAGCGCTTCCGCGCTGCCGCGCACTTCGCGCAAGCGGTCATGCTGGCTGCGTCCCTGCCGGCAGCGTTCCTCCCATTCCCGGCGCGCTTCTTCCGCGCGCTTCAACGCGCCCCAATTGTGCGGCAGCGCCGGCTGGGAGATGCCGCGACGCAGCATTGCCAGCCGTTCGTCCAGCCGCTGGGCCGCCGCCGCCACCGCCATATCCGCCCCGCTCACCGCGCGCTCGAGGTGCTCACGCAATCCGGTGTAGTTATCGAGCGGGGTCAGCTCATGCCGCGCCAGGCAAAAGACCCGGTAAAAGATGCGGTCGTCGGCGGTGCCGAAGGCGCCGGCGATCCATTTGCGCACCTCGCTGTTTTCCTGGGTGATCAGTTGCTGGGAGCCGTCCGCGCACAGGCGGTGCAGCAACTGCGCCCGGGAGCCACTTTCGTCAAAGCGGCGTGACAACCGATATATCATCCCGCTTTCTTCGAAATCCACTTCCGCGGCAAATGGCCCGGCATCCCACGGGGTGAAGTCGGGGAAATTGCTCCGTTGGGTCGGTTTCCCCAGCAGTGTCTGCGCCAGGCAGTGCAGTACGGTCGATTTTCCCACCTCATTCGGCCCGACCAGCAGCGTCAGGCGCGGGCCAAATTCCAGCACCCGTTCACGCAAACAACCGAAACCGAGGATGTGCAGGCGAAGGAGTCGCATCAGAGGCGTCCTTCCAGTGCGAGCACGGCATAACGCACGGCGCGCTCCCAGCGAGCGCGCTCGGTACTGTCCGCTTCCAACGCGGCCAGTCGCGCGCGCGCCAATGCCTGCACCAGCCCCAACGCCCCTTCCGCCGCCATGGCGGTTTCCGGAAGCAGCAATTCCTCCGTGCGGATATCCGCGGCAAAGCAGCGCACGCTCAATTCCGCCCGCAACGCCGGGACGTCGAGTAATTCCGCCGGATCAAGCACGCCGACCAACCGCAACGTGAGCAGATCGTGCTCCGTCGCTTCCGCCAGCGCCCGCTCCCAGATATCGTCGGCATCGAGGCCATGCACGTCGAGCGTCATCAGCCGGTGGCGACGGGTGGCCACCGGCAACGGGCGCACCGTCGGCGTTTCACCCAGGGTGACCAGCAGCGCGGCCGCCGGCGTCGTTTCCGGCTCCAGCGGTTCCGGTGTACCGGCGTACCAGCTCAGCGGGACGTGACCGACTTGCGTGGCGCGGTGATGATGGCCCAGCGCGAGATAGCCGCACGCGGGCACTTCGCGCGGCGTGAAGGAGAAATAACCCGCGCCGGCGCCGAGTCCGGGCGCCAGGCAGGCCGCGTGCAGCGCCAGCAACGCCTGGTCGCCGCAACCGGGAAATTCGCGCCAGGCACTGCGGTGCGCGGCGCCGCACACATAGCCGAATGCCCAAACTTCCGCCCCGTCGATCGCCATCCGTTGCCAACCCGGCGCGGTGGCAATTCGCACATTCTCTGGCCAGCGCCCCATATAGGCGCCATTCTCTTCCAGCGGATCATGATTGCCGGGGATGAGCAGCACCGGCACCTCCGCCTCTGCCAGCGCCTGTCGCGTGATGGCCAGCAGCGAGGGAGTGGGCGCGTGGTCAAATAGATCGCCGGCGACGCAGAGCAACTGCACGCGCTCGTCGCGCGCGCATTGGCAGACGCGCCGCAAGGTAGCGAGCAGATCGGCGCGCCGCTGCGCCGCGCGCTCCGGCGGCAGCGCGCTAAAGGATTTACCGAGATGGAAATCGGCGGTGTGGAGTAGCGTGAAAGCCATACTACCTCATTATACCCATTGTCAGCCGGTTGACTGCTGATTTTTACGACAGAAACGGGAGGAATGGGGGGATGGAGGAGGGATTTGCTGAATGCTGTTTGTCACCCTGTCTCGACAAATCCATGCATTGGTTCGTGAACGCATGCGATCATGGGCGCCCAGCAGTCCGCTGCCGGCTTTTGTTCCGGCCCCCGCGGGGACGCTCGCGCGCCAACGGGACTGGAACGGAGACATTTTCACGAGCCCATGCGCGGCGCATTAATTGCTCAGCTTCAGTCCTTCGCCGGAGAGTTCCTGTTCGACGAACGCGTAGAGCGGCACCAGCGGGATGGCGGGGGGGACGTGTTGTTTCGCGAGGATGATTTGCGCTGTCTGCGGGGAGTGTCCCCGGGTGTGGAGACCCCAGGTGAGCAGCGCTGGCGGCAGCGCGGTGGCCACCAGCAGCGCGCCGACCGGCGCCCACACCCACGCCGGCGTGCGCGTCTGTAAACGCGCCAAGCCCATCGCCAACCAGAGGACGGCCAGCGGGAGCAGGCCGAGGAAAAACAACACGCCGGTGCCGGGACGGCAACAACTCGCGACCAGCAGGCCGCTAAAGAGCGGGAGCGCCAGCAGCACGACTTCCCGGCTCGGACGCCAGCGTGCCGCCGGATCTGGCCAGAGCGCCAGCAGCAACAACGGCACGGCTGCCAGCGGCAGCAACCAGGCGTTCAGCATCAAGACGCCGTGCAGGAATCCGGAGAGCGCGATGGGACCGAATTCCGCCCCCGGGGACGGCACAATCGCCAGCAAGGCGGTGGCGCCGATGACGAGCAACAGCGCGGTCCATGCTAAGTGGGTGAGTGTTTCCCGCCCACGCGCCCAACACGCCGCATGGATCGTCACGCCGATGAGCAGGCTGAGACCGACCGGCAGCGAACAAAATCCAGCCGCCACCAGGCAGATTCCCAGCCAGAACCACGCGTGGGGATGGCCTTCGAGCAGGCGGTAGTAGCAGATCACCGCCAGTGACACTGCCAGCGGGAGCACGGTGACCATTTCACTGTGCCGCAGCGCCAACAGCCAGGCGATATTCACGCCCAGCAGCCCCATCGCCCAGACCGCGGTGGTGCGCGAGCCGCCGAGGTGTCGCGCCAGTTTATATAGCGACGGGAGTGCCAGCAATCCGAGCAGCAGCAACAGCAGGCGGCCACCGGCTTCGCGTAAATCCGTAAACACCGGGCGCGGATTGATGAGCGCCAACGCCATGACGAACAGCACGACCACCAGATACATAATCCGTGTCCATCGCCGCCGTACGCTGCCTTTTTCCCACGGAGTCCGGAGGTGTTTCGTTTTGGCTGCCGCGAGATGGGTATTGCTATGTTTTTCCTGATAAGTGTTCATTATGTCATTGTTCAGACACCGGTAAATCGGGGAAAGTTGTTTCGCCCCGTTTCGTATAGTGTAGCCGTTCAGCCACCGGTGTGCTCGCGAGGACGCTCGCGCGCCAGAGGTGGCTGAACGGCTACCGTATAGTTTTTACACGCCGAGTAATCGCCGTTCAAAGAACGCGCGCGCAAGGGTAAGGATGATGATGGCGCCCCCGGTGGTTGACAGTCCGATGATGGTGCGGCGAAGGGTATACGGGCGGGCATACCAGAGCAGGATGGCCGCGATGACAAGGGCCATATTGAGCAACAGACTGAAGAGCGGCAGCGGATCCGGCGTGTGCTGCAGCGTCGCCGTGATGAGGAAGCTCAACGGTTTGACCAGCATGACTACCGCCAGTATACGCGACACCTCACCACCGACCAGTTCGTGCTGCAGGCGTACCCAGCGGTGCTGCTCGGCATACCAGCGCAGGAATTGCCAGAGGAGGAACCAGCCCAGCGCGACATAGATAAAGCCGAATTCAAACGCCTTCACCAGTTGGTCGGCACCGAGATGATACGGCGTCATCAAGGCCAGGCTCAAGCTTTTCAGCACGGCATAGCCCCCCAGCGCGGTGAATAACATGCGCAGTTGCTGGAGTTCCGGTTTCACCCGGGTATACGGCTGGGCAGTCTCGGTCTGGCTGACCACCGGCTGGTCCGACGCCGTCGGCGGTGGCTCTTTCGGCACTGGCTCGTCTTCCGAGAGGTGCAACCCGATCGCCGCTGATGCCGCCAGCGCCAGATACGGCAGAAAGGCCAGCGTCGGCAGTTCGACCGTCAGGCCGGAGGTGACCAGGACAAATGCACCACCGAGCGGACCGATCTCCAGAAAAAACCCCACCAGCGATAACGCAGCGGTAATGAGCACCAGTTGCAGTTTCCGGATTTGGTCGGATGACGTCATGCGCGCACCTCCGGTTGCACCGGGGACAAATGCCGTTCCAGCAGCGCGCGTAACTGGTCGAGCGCCACCGGTCTGACCAGCGAGTCGGTGACCCCGGCTTCCAGGTATCGCTCGTGATCGCCCGGCATCACCAGCGCGGTCAGGCCGATGATGGGGATATCGGCGGTCACCGAATGCTGCCGCAAGCAACGCATCACTTGCATGGCATCCATGCCGGGCAACTGCATGTCCAATAAAATCAGCGCCGGTTGAATCAATAAGGCGCGTTCGATGCCTTCCGCGCCGCCGCGCGCCAGTCCGACGTGATACCCCAGTGACGCCACCTGGGCGGCGAGTTGTCCGAGCAGGCGAATATTGGCATCCACCAGCAAGACGGTCGCTACCGGGGCGCCGGTGTCTTCCACCGCAGGCGTAACCGGCGGTGTGGTAGGGAGTGCCCCTTCTTCCATCTCTTCGTGCCAGGGGAGGAGAATGGTAAAGCGGGTGCCTTCGCCGACCACGCTGTTGACCGATACACTGCCCCCATGCAGTTCGGCGATGCGGTTCACGAGCGATAATCCCAGTCCGGTACCGGTCTGCTGGTTCACCAGGCGGTTGTCCACCTGGGTAAAGGGTTGAAACAGCAACGGCAATTTCTCCGGTGGGATGCCGATGCCGGTATCCCACACGGTGAAGCTGACCATTCCGGCCTGGCGGTCTCCCTGCACTTCCAGGCCGATCTCCCCGCCTTGCAGGGTAAATTTCACCGCGTTGCTCAGCAGATTGACCAGCATCTGCGTCACCCGCACCGGATCGGCATAGAGCAGTTGCACCTGCTCGTCGATATGCATCGTCACGTTCAGCGATTTCTGCCGGACGGATTGCGTGATGATGCGCATCACGATCTGGCAGCATTCCAGCAGATCGACCGGTTCGGGATGCAGTTCCATCTTGCCGGCCTCGATCTTCGCGAGATCGAGAAGATTGTTAATCACCGCCAGCAGCAGTTGTCCGCTTTCTTCGGCGATCTCCAGCGCGGTGGTTTGCTCCTCCGTCAACATGCCGAACATGTGCGTGCGCAACGCTTCCGTCATGCTCAGAATCGAGGTAAGGGGGGTGCGCAGTTCATGGCTCATATTGGCCAGATATTCATCCTTCAGCCGCAAGGCGCGCGCGAATTCCAGCGTGCGCACCACCACCTGCTCTTCCACGTCCTGACTGGCGAAATTACTCCGCCGATAGCGAAAGGCATTGCGCAGCGCGCTGGCGATATGGTCGCGCAGGCCGCACAGCAACTCGACGGCCTCTGCGCGGAATGCTTGCCCGCCGTCGCCATTGTCAACGAGGAGCACACCCAATACTTTGCCACCGGCGATCAGGGGGATGGCAAGAAAAAACGAAGCGGTAATCGCCTGGGCAAAAGGTCGATATCGGTCGCTCTGCGCCAGTTGTGCCCCGGTGATGAAGGTCGGCTCTCCGGTGATCAGCGCGCCGGCAAACAGCGGGGGGGATTCCGTCATGGATAACCGCAACGACCCCAGTGCGCCGACTGCGGTCGGCGCGACGCCCCGGCTACCGCCAAAGCGCAAGACCGGTTCCTCTTCATCCGTCAGCAGCATGACCGCCCGCGCGAATGGCAATTGCCGGGTCGCGATCTCGAAGATCGTCTCCAGCAGAATCGACATATCCAGCGCCGCATACAGCATGCGGAGCAACGCGTCACGCGCCGGCAGCGCATCCGGCATTTCGCCAATTTTTCCGTGGTTAGACAATAGTGATATCCTCGCCTGGTAGCCTGTTGAAGAACCCCGGCGGTCACCTCGCTGGCCCTTCTTCCGCCTGTCTGCGCCGCAATTGCTCACCGTATAACGCCAGATACGTCTCACAATTGCCACACAGACAGACGAAAGAATCGCTCAGCGATCTGACCACCGGCGTTCTTCAACTGGCTGCTATTTGTCATTATACGATACTGAATGGTAAAATAGAAGGGTAAAGGTATCCGTTCAGGGTATCGGCCTATTTCGGTGGTTTCGGTACGGGTCGGAGAAGATGAATTGCCGTCCGCAGGAATAAAAGCATTTATTATCGCTCGACTCTCGGGATTGGTCGAGCAGCGTTGGCTGCATTACCTGCTGCTGGCCGGGGCGATGACGTTGTTGGCGTGCGCCTGTCACTGGAAGCATTGGCGCTGGGCGGATACGCTGGATAATTTGGTGCTGGATGCCGGTTATCGCCTGCGGGCATTGCATACCCCCGCGGATGTCGCGGAATCGCTGCCCGCCACGTGTGACATCGTGATGATCGAACTGCCGCATCCGGTGTCGAAACATCTCCTCGCCGCCCTCGTCACGCAATGCGCCCGCGCGAAAGCCGTTGCCCTCGATGTCATGCTGGTCGATCAAAGCACCGAATTGAGTGACGAGGAAAAGAACTTGCGCAAGGAGGATCTCCGCACCTGGCAGCGCGAAACCGCGGAACTGGCCGGCGCCATGCGGAAATCCGGCAACGTCGTGATCGGCGCCTGGTCGGACGAATCCTGGATCACTCCCGTTTCCCGCGAGGAAATCTGGCAGCGTCCCCCGCTCACCTGCTGGCAACAGGCACGCTATCGTGCCCACCTTACCGTCATCCCTGACACGCTGGATCACATCGTCCGCCGCGTTCCACTCTTCTTCGATGTGCAAGGAGACAAGCACAGCGCGCCGGAGCGGTTGCCGTGCCTGGGATTGGCACTCGCTGCCGCGGCCGAGGGGATTTCCGCGAAAGATTTATCGCACCTGCTGAACACTTTGCCCGCGCATGACGGATCTTTCGTACTCGGTGATCACCGTATCGATTTCGATCAGCAAGGACAGATGCTGATTAACTTTGTCGGCGATCGCACGTGTTTCGAATATGGGACGAACAGCATGGTATATCATCGCGCCCTGCAATTGTACCGTCCGGAGACTTTCGCCGGCAAACTGGTGTTCATCGGGGGATCGGATATCAAGAGCAAGGACTTCTTCCCTACCCCCTACGGCCTCATGTCCGACGTGCAAATACACGCCAATATCGCCGCGACGCTCCGCGATGGGGCGCCGCGCATGCTTTCCTCCTGGGTGTTGTTCGCGCTGGGGTTTTGCTGCGTGCTGGTGCTGATCGTCCCCTTAATGCGCTGGCCGTTATGGAGCACGATATGCATGGCCCTGGCGGACCTGCTGCTGGTGATCGGGTTCACGATCTGGTTGTTCGGTTACGCGCATCTGGTGCTGGCCGCCAGCGTTCCTCTGCTGGCTGTTGTGCTCTCGTATAATGTTATTGTAATATACGAGTATAGCCGGGTGCATTTGACGCTGGCTAAGTTTGTCGGACCGGATATGGTCAAGCGCGCACTCTATCGTTTCGCGCATTTTCGGCTGGGCGCCGGCAATGTGGAACTCGCCAGCGCGATGTTTTGCGACTTGCGCGGCTTTTCGACGCTGGCCGAATCGCTGCCGCCGGAGACGATGGCCGGCATGCTGAATGATTATACCGGCACCGTGGTTTCAGTGGTAAAGCAGTTTCATGGACGTCCGGTCGACTTTGTCGGCGATGGCATCTTTGTGCTGTTTGAAGAATCACTCGCGGGACGGCAATACCCGCTGCAAGCGGCACGCGCCGCTCTGGCCGTGCTGCAGGAGTTCGCGGCCTGCCGGGAGCGCTGGATCGCCGGCGGACTTCCCCCGTTGGAAATCGGGATGGCGATCGACACCGGACCGATGATGATCGGACTGTTGGGATCCGAGCATTTTCTCAAGATGGGCGCGGTGGGCGACGTGGTGAACGTCGCGGCGCGCGTGCAGGGATTGAGCACTACCTGTGGTTACGACATCCTTGTCACCCAGGCGACCTGCGAATGGATACAAGCGGAGATCGCGGCGGAGTATTGCGGCGACTATCCTGTCCGCGGGCGCACGCAACCGGTCGCGATCTATGGGTTAGCCGCCGCGCGGCGGCCGGTGGGTGCCAAACAGTTATAAAATAGTAACCATTCCCGCTGGTCGGCGTCCGCCGCGCCGTCGCGTCAGCCGGTGGTTTCGATACGACCCTCCGTGGCCTACTCAACCACCGGAGTGCTCGCGAGGACGCTCGCGCGCCAGGCGGGATGAACGGCTATAAAAATATTTATAAAAAATACCGATCGTATGTGATAAAAAGTACAAAATGTGGAATTTTAAGATAAGTATCAGCAAGTAAACGGTGTATTTGTTCTGCTTTTTTATTTTATCCGCTGGTTGCCATTGATTGAGGTGATGGCAATTTTTGCAGCAAAGGAGATTCTTCTTGTCACGGTTGTGTGCTAGCACGATACGGAGTAACCGAGGTAGATTGGGCATACGGAAGTGGAATGAGCTCTTATTATTGTTTACCTGCCTGATAGGAACCTCAGCCGCGTTTGCGCTGCCTATCGGCGGTATTATCCATGTCAAACCGCAAGTATCCGCGCGGATGGATTCCAAAGAAAAAGCCGCCTGGAAAGTCGTCGGGGAACGGTATACCCTGAGTTATGGGGAATACTTGCGCACCGATAAGGGCGGTAAAGCCGACGTGCTGTTCAATAACGGCACCGACATCGTACTTCGCAGCAATACGCAAATTCAAATCATCGCGCCGGCGACGGCTACTCAACCCCTGGTGGTGCGCGTGATCGGCACCCTCTCGGAGATATTCGTCCGCGCCAAAGGCAAAACGGAAATCCGCTCCGCGGCCTGCAATGCCGCCGTGCGTGGGACAGAATTTCTGTTCAGCCTGCCCACCGACCATAGCGCGGCGCTGACCGTGCTGGAAGGCGCGGTGGCCTTTTACAACAACAAAGGCAATGTCCTCGTCACCGCCAACCAGCAAAGCACCGCGCGCGCCGACGAAGCGCCGACGCCACCCACCGCCGTCGATGTTACCGGATTGATCAACTGGACCGCCGATGTCACCGGTCTGCCGGTAGAATTCGAATCGCGGATGACCAAGCTGTCGCCGATCGAGGTGGCTAAACAGCGTGCGTTGAGCGAAGTCGCCGTGAAGGCGAACCCCACCGACGTCGATGCGCATCATCAACTGGCGCGGCTCTGCTTTGACGCCGGCGATTACGCGGACGCGGTACGGGAATTGCGCGAAGTGACCCGGCTGGCGCCCAACGAGGCTGACGGCTTTGTCGATCTGGGCATTGCCTGTGGAACCAGCGGCGATCATCAGCAGGCCATTGCAGCCTTCCAACGCGTCGAACAACTCGATCCGCATGGTACCATCGCGCGGTTCGGGCAGGTAGTCGGATGGATTGCGTGCGGTGACTACGCCAAAGCACGCAAGCTGCTGGCGACCGCTCCGGAATCCGCGCGTTTCGATGCCGTACGCGGCTTGCTCGAACTGCGCCAGGGACATCCCGAACTTGCTCTGCAGCGGCTGTCCGCCGCGACGGCGAAGGATGAGACGCTGTATCAGGCACAGGCATTGCTGGCGTTGACGCAATTGACGCTCAACCAGGGTTCCCGCGGCGGAAGCCGCCGCGCGCAAAGCCGTCGCGCTGCAACCGCTCTCCGCGCAGGCGCAGGGCACGCTGGCGATGGTGCTCTTCTTCGCGAACAAAACCGCGGAAGCCACTCAGGCCGCCGATCGCGCCGTGCAGCTCAACCCGTATTCACCGTTTGCCTTGTTCACCCAGGGCCGCGTAATGCTGGCGCAATCCCGTCTTGACGACGCGCGCAACGCCTATCAGCAAGCCCAGGCACTGGCGCCCGATCTTCCGCTGGTGTATGTCGAACTCGGACAGGTGTATCTGCGGTTGGGATTGCTGCCGAAAGCGGAAGCCGCCTTCCGCCAGGCGTTGACACGCAACACCGTCTCGCCGGAAGCGCATACCGGATTGGGCATCTGCCTGCAATTGCAGGGCCAGACCGCATTGGCCGTCGCCGAGCATCAGCAGGCGCTGCAACTGGACCCCACGCTGGTCAGCGCGCACGTCAATCTCGCTGCCGTCTATACCGAACAGGGGCAACTCGCCAAGGCGGAAGCCACCCTGAAACTGGCCGGCGCGGAGCAAGCGGAGAACGGTCTGCGCTATGCCCGCCTGGCGGTGATCAGTCTGTATCAGCAACACCTGCTCGAAGCACAAACCTACGCGCAGCGCGCCGTCTCACTGCTGCCAAAGTCGGCCATCGCGCATTTCGTGCTCGGGCAGGTGTATCAGGAGCAGGATCGCCTGCTGCAGGCCGGACAGGAATTTCGCCTCGCCACCACGCTCGACCCGCGGTATGCTCCCGCGCGCTATGCGCTGGGGGTGGTGCGCGGTACGCTGGAATCCGGCATGAGCCTCTTCCACCCACTGGGGGCGATCGATGCGGCGAACCAGGGTGGACCCGGTCAACAGCTCAATATCCAGAATATGCAGACACCCGGCGCAGCGGATCGCATCCAGGCGGCGTTGGAAGACCCCACCGTGGTGCGCGTCGCCTCGCGTGCCTTCGGCGATCTGCAGCTCGATGGGCAGGTGGGCGAAGACGCCACCCGGGATGTCGCGCTCTCCTATCTGCATGAAAGCGAGGACCGCCGCGGGGTGCTCGGGGTAAATGCCGGCGAGCATGACACCGACGGCGTTCGCGCCAATGCCGACCAGACGAATCAGCAGTTCGGCGTAAGTCTGGGACGCAAAGCGGTGGATTCCCCCTCCGGCTGGTTCGCGCTGGGGCAACTCGCGCGGAATATTCAGGGCAATGACATGGGCATTGTCTCAACTTCCGATAATGCCGCGTCACGTCAACAAACCGAGATTCCGTATTACTTGCTGGGCGGCAATCTGCAAAGCGGCGACACCCATCGCACGCTGGCACTGGTGGCCTATGAGCGTCCATTCCAGGATCTGAACGATACGGACCCCACCTCATTAGGTTTCGGCTCGATCGATACTCATACCAGTGGTCGCCACGCGGAGCTGCGGCACGATATCAAATGGTCTGATCACTTGCTGAGCGTGGGTATCAGCGCGGGAGATCGCATCTTTGATGCCGACACCAATTGGATAAATCCGCTGTTCCCGTTGCAGTCCAACATACACCAGGAAGCCAGTTGGGAGCAGGTCTATCTGCACGACGCCTGGCGCCTGTCCGAGCAACTGATTGTCATCGGTGAGGTGCGTGCTGAACGCGTGGTCAAAGTCGAGACCGATACCACCCTGGTATCGCCGTTCCCCTTCCCCACGCCGCCGGTCACGTCGCGCCTTGATACCTACGTCGGATTACCGTCGCTGACGCTTTCCTGGCAGGCAACCGCGCGCGATGGTTTGCATCTGCGCGCGCGGGGAGTCAGTGGTGGTATCGATGACTTTCAACTGCTGCTGCCGACCGAGGTGTTCCTCTTCCCCACCAACGATCTTCCCACGTTGATACTGGGCGGGCGCGGGCAGAGCTATGAAGCGGAATTCGATCACACCTTCGCGGATGCTTCGCTGTTGCGGCTCGGTTTCCTCCAGCAGAAACTGACGCGCACCGTGGTCGATGACAATCTCGTCGATCTCTCTGATGTCACCTATCAAGCGATCGAGACGCGTTATGAGCGGGCGATCACGCCCACGCTCAGCGGTTTTCTCGCCTGCTCCTTCATCAGCACCGCCGGACGCTTCGAGCAGAACGGCGTGCCGGCGACGCCGCTGGAAGCGATCAGCGATATCCCGAACTTCAAAAGCGAGATCGGCCTGCAATATCTCGATCCGCGGGGCTGGTACGTGCAGCCGACCTACGGCTACCAGGGCTCGCGCTTCGCAATCCCCGATGCCGGGTTCCCGGACAAGCCGCGTTCCCTGCAAGGTGGGTTCGGAGTGTTCAATCTGCGCGTGGGCAAACGCTGGGGCTTGCGCACGTCACTCTTTGCCGAAGTCGATAATCTGTTCGATCAACATTTCACCGTATTCAGCGGTTATGCCGCGCAATTGCAGCCCGGGCGCCTGTTGCGGGTGAGACTGTCACAGCGGTTCTAAATAACGAATTCACAGGATGCACAGGATATTTATAAGATGAACAGGATAAACAAGTTAATAGTTATCCTGTTCATCCTAAAAACCATATCGTCTATTCTATGAGTAATAATATTGGCCCATGCACCGCGTCGAAACGATCGCGGACGGCCAGTCCCATCCGGAAAGCCGGACGAAAAACACTAAGTACGAAAGGAAATCACATGCCGGTAGCAACAATGGAACGCAAAAGTTGCTGTGGCGCACGCGCCGTAGCAAAGCTCACCCCCGAGCAGCATCAGCAAGTTATCATGGATACGCTGAAGGCCTGCAGTGAACTTTTCGAGACCTGGCTGGCAGAAGTCCAGTGGGCCAATCCGACTATCGAACGCGCCGACGCGGTCAAGCTGGTGCATCAGCATATCGGTGCACTGATCGCCGCCGCTTCCCCCGGCGTTGCGCCGTACGCTGCCGATTCGCCGATGGGAGATCCTGCTGGTTGTCTGAATCAGTACCAGGCCTGTATCGCCGCCGGTGGCTCGCAACAGACGTGCTATAACCAGTATCTGTCTTGTCTGGGGCGTATGTAAGCTAACGTCAATCCGGAATTTGCCGCTTCCCCGGCGCGGTTGCGCCGGGAAAGTGGCTTAGTGCGTGCGCGTTCCGCGAGCACGGTAATCGTTCAGGCCCTGCTGGCGCGCGAGCGTCCTCGCGAGCACTCCGGTGGTTTCGATACGACCATCCCTGGTCTACTCAACCACCGGAGTGCTCGCGAGGACGCTCGCGCGCCAGCAGGGCCGGAACGGTTACGCGGAATGTTCGCGTAGCGTGTCTACGCTTGTCCGGCGTAAGAGTTGCCGTTTCCGACCTTTTCCTTTATACTGACGACGAAGTGAAATGCTTCGTGGGAATGGGAAGGTAACTATCGTGCCGGAAATCGTACATTACCCGGAATATGCCATTGTGTTCAACAATGACGAAGAAGGCGATCGCTACTACATCATTCAGCAGGGTGAAGTCGAGATTTTTAAGCTGAACGACGCGGGAGAAAAGCTGCAGTACCGCGTGCTGAAAAACGGCGACCACTTCGGCGAAATCGCCTTGCTGAAAGGTATCCCGCGCACCGCCAGCGTGCGCACGTTGACCCCCTGCGACCTGCTGGTCTTCACCCGCGAGGAATTTCTTCTCCTGGTGCAACGCAATGCCCACCTGCGCGATTCCTTCGAACGCGAAGCCAGCTTCCTGCTGCGTAAACCGATCGAAGACGAAATGTAGGTAGCAGTAGGGCAGTTCCCCATACGGTTCACATAAGGATTTCAACTGCTGCTAACCTCGAAAAGGTAGGAACCTGGCGTCGGCTTCCAAACAGGGCTAAGCGTCCAACAGGAAGCATATTATTTTGGGGGATTAATGGTTAACTGAATCGTATGGGGACTGTTCAGAAAAGAAATGAGCCGAACAAAATCGTATCATCCCTGGGTGCGGCAGTTCTTTGCCGCTCGATGATACATTTTGTCCGGCTCGTCAATCATAATTGCAGTCATGGCGCGGGAGGCAGCACCGTGGTGCTACGCGGTATGAACCTGCGAACGCCGTTCTTTCCGCACGGCCACCCGGCATTCAAATCGCTTGCAAGTTTCCGCCAGTAGAGATTTTTCCGTCACCACTTCTTGGAACGTCATCCGACACAGACGCCGCTGGGTGAACGGTGTACAATAAAACCAAACACATTCTTCACATCGTAGCATCTGCCACCTCCTTTACCAGGTGTATGGGCAGGGGCGGGAGCATCCTGCTCCCGCATACCCATCCAAGCGTCCGTGCACTACATCCTGTCCCGCATCCGATTCATCATCGCGATCCCTCGCCCAGCAGGATGCGGTGGAAGCGTCGTTGCTTCTTCATCCAATCCCTAAACCGTCCCTGTCAAGACCATTCTACCAACTGCGCCGTTTATTTTCCGTTAATTTTTGTAGCGTTGGTGTGAAGATTCCGTGAATGTTTCAAGCGAAAGCGAAATTTCTGGGGTCAGCAATCGCGCAGCGAGTGGTTAGGGGAGGAAGCAGCGGTGATACAGCAATGCAAATCTGGCATCATGTTGAACGCTTGGTACTGTTTGGAAGCCGACGCCAGTCGCGCCCCGTGCATACGCTATGAATCATCTACTAAAAAACGCACCTGCCACCACGACCCTTTCATTGCCAAATGATCACGGGGCGCGTCTGGCGTCGGCTTCCAAACAGTGCCAAGCATCCAACACGATGCTAATTATCCTGGGCGTTAATTGTTAACTGAACCGCATTGGGGACAGGCATTATTTACAGACGAAACGGATACCTACGCCGGGCTCGGTTTGCAGATATTGGGGGCCATCGTTCGTGATACCGAGTTTTCGGCGCAAGTGGAGCAGGTGTACGCGAATGATATTCGTATCGACATCTTCTTCACCCCAAACCGCGCGTAATATCTGCGCAGTAGTGACCACGCAGTTGGGATGTCGCGCCAGCAATGCCAGCAACTCAAATTCGACCGGGGTGAGTTTGACTTCGACGCCATTGACCGTTACCCGGCGCTGCGCCAGCGCGATTCGGAGCGCGCCGGTCTCGATCACCTGGGGGATCGAAGGGGTATTGAAGGTCGTCCGCCGGCGCAGATGCGCTTCTAATCGCGCGATCAACTCGCCGACTTTGAACGGCTTGGTGACGTAATCGTCCGCGCCCAGTCGAAATGCGGAGATCTTATCATCCTCACGTTCGATGACCGAAAGAATGATAATCGGGTCATGGTACCAGGCGCGCAGCGTTTTGCACACTTCGAGGCCATGCATGCCCGGCATCTCGAGGTCGAGAATGATCAGCGCCGGGTTTTCCTCGACTGCCAGGCTCAGTCCTTCCGCACCTGATGCCGCCTGGAACACGCGATAATGCTTGGCACTCAAGATGGCCTGCAAGGTGCGTCGCATCTGCGCCTCATCATCGATGATTAAGATTTTTGTTTCGGAGGTGGTCACAGCTACCGATATTATACGCAAAAAAGCGACAAATCGACAATCCCCTCTCTCGTTCCCCCCTTTTGCGTTCGGGTCTACGCAAAGTCTACGGCGTGGCCCCCATCCCCAACCCTTCCCCCGCTGCGGCAGGGGAAGGGAACAGGTAACCGGGCATGATACTCCCTTCCCCTGCCGCAGCGGGGGAAGGGCTGGGGATGGGGGCCACGCACCTTCTAAAACTTTTGCCTAGACCTTTTGCGTTCCCCCCCTTTCCTAAAACGAAAAAAACCTGTATGATAACGCCCGACACGCAATGCGCATCAGGAGGTAGATTCCATCATGTCAGACGCGACCTACGCGAAAATTCGTAAAATTGTCGCCGAAGAACTCAACGTAGCGGAAGATGACGTTACGCTCGAAGCGTCATTTCAAGATGATCTGGGTGCGGACTCCCTCGCCCTGGTCGAGTTGATTATGGCACTGGAAGAACAGTTCGAACTGGACAGCATCCCCGATGAGGATGCTGAGAAGATCAAGGCCGTCAAGGATGCCGTCGATTATATCGATAGCCGCCTTGGTGGGTAGGCACCACCGCCTCGCGACTACTGGCTGTGGCATCCCGCGTACTGGCGGGATGCGGTTAGAAACATCTGATCACGTGTGAAAAGGAATACTGCCACGCATGATGACACCCCGTATTGTGGTTACGGGCATCGGTGCGCTGACGCCACTGGGCCTGAACATCGAAACAACCTGGCAGTCCATGCTGCGTGGTGAATCCGGCGCCGGTCCGATCACGGCTTTCGATACCGAAGGCTTCGATGTGCGCTTCGCCTGTGAAGTCAAAGGATTCGACCCCGCCGATTTCATGGACCGGCGCGTGGCCAAGCACCTCGACCGCTTTGCCCAGTTCGCCGTCGCTGCCGCGAAGATGGCCGTCGCGGATGCCGGACTCGTCATTGATCCGGAGGCCTCGTTCGATGTGGGCGTGGTAATCGGCTCCGGCATCGGCGGGATGTCCACCTGGGAAAAGCAGTACAACAACCTGCGCGACAAAGGCCCCAGCCGCGTCAGCCCCTATCTGATCCCGATGCTGATCAGCGACATGGCGGCCGGCGTGGTCTCCATCGAGCTAGGCGCGCGCGGACCCAACATGGCAGTGGTCACCGCCTGTGCTTCCAGCACGACAGCGATCGGGGAAGCCGCGGAGATGATTCGTCGCGGCAGCGCGAAGGTGATGGTCACCGGCGGCGCGGAAGCGACGATCACCTCGCTGTCCATCGCCGGCTTCGCCTCGATGAAAGCGCTCTCCGAGCGCAACGACGATCCGACGCATGCCAGCCGTCCCTTCGATAAAACCCGCGATGGCTTTGTCATGGGCGAAGGCTCGGGGATCGTGGTGCTGGAAGAATACGAGCATGCTCGCGCGCGCGGCGCGAAGATCTACGGGGAAATCCTCGGCTACGGCGCCACCGGCGACGCCTATCACATCACCTCGCCGGACAATGAAGGCCGGGGAGCGATTGCCGTGATGGAGCGCGCGCTGAAGCAGGCACAATTATCGCCGGAGCAGATCAGCTATATCAACGCGCACGGCACCTCCACGCCGGCCAACGATCGCATCGAGACCATGGCCATCAAGCGCGTCTTCGGCGCACAGGCATCGACGGTGCCGATCAGTTCGACGAAATCGATGACCGGCCACCTGCTCGGTGCCGGCGGCGCGGTCGAATTGATCGCCTGCCTGCTCGCCATGCAGCAGAACGTCGTGCCCGCCACCATCAACTACGAAGTGCCCGATCCGGAATGCGCTCTCGATGTCATCCCCAATACCCCGCGCGAGATGCGTATCGAAACCGCCATGTCGAACTCCTTCGGCTTCGGCGGCCACAACGCCTGTCTGATCGTCGGACGCGGCTAAACCGGTTTGAAGGGTGTGCGCGCAGCGAGCCCCGCTCTGTTTGGAAGGGTGTGAGCGCAGCGAGCCCCGCCGGTGGTTTCGATACGGTCATCCGTGACCTACTCAACCATCGGCGGGGCTCGCTGCGCTCACACCCTTCCAAACAGAGCACACGCCTTCCCTCCTCATGCTGAATCGGGTACAATGCGTCCAAGCTCACCATGGCGAGGAAACCGCATGCCTTTTCAGTTCTCAGTTCAGCAGCAATGCGATCCCACGGTGTTGGCGCAGATGCATGCGGCGTCAGTATCAACAACCTCGTTACCTCCAGCGCCTATCCTACGCGCAATTTACGAACGCGGCTGCGATCGGTCAGGCATCGCCAGCGCCCGTGAATGGCGAATAGAATAACCGCTTAGTAGTGAACTAACCCGTTTGTAGTGAACCACGCAGCGCAGCGGAGTGGTGGCCGAGTTGCTCTCCAGTGTCTTGAACTATGATTCGTCTGATGAAAATGATTTTATGATTTGTATCCGCAACGATTCCCTGTAACTGTTCAGCCCCCCCTGGCGCGCGCGCGACCTCGCGAGCACTCCGGTGGTTGAGTAGACTACGGATGGTCGTATCGAAACCACCGGAGTGCTCGCGAGGACGCGCGCGCGCCAGAGGGCCTGAATGATTCCCTTCCTTTAATGCATCTCGCAAAATCAGGCTGGTTCACGACAAACGGCTTTCTCGAGTACAATGCCTGCAGTTGTCCCAGAAAGAGGTGTCCGATGCTGCAAACCGAACTGACCCCAGTGGTGCTGGCCTCCGGTGGACTGCCGGAAGTGACGATTGTACTGCCGAAGCAGGCCGTCCCGGCGGAGGAATACGCGGCGGAGGAACTGCGGCGGCATCTCTATGCGTTGATCGGCGCCGGGCCGCGCTTGCGCGGGGTGGATTCCTGCCGTGGACGCGGGACGGGCGGGGTCGTCTATGTGAATGACCACGCGGCGGCGGAAGCGGCGGGAATCGATGTTGCCGGGCTGCGATTAACGCCGGAAGCCTTTCACCTGGAGACACGCGGCGGCAGCCTGTATCTGCTGGGTGGTGGCCCGCGCGGCGTGCTCTACGGCGTGTATGACGTGCTGGAAACGCTCGGTTGCCGCTGGTATACCCCGGAAATCACCCAGCTTCCCCGCCGCAATAGCCTGACGTTGTCCCCGCTGTGCCGCACCGCCGCGCCGGCGTTCGAGTTTCGCGATATGTGGAACTGGGACGCGCAGGACCCCGTCTGGTGGGTGCGCAACCGGCTCAACGGCTGGTATACCCGCGTGCCGGCCTACATGGGCGGGCACATGAACTATGATCTCTTCGTGCATACCTTCGATCGGCTGCTTCCGCCGGAGGAATTCTTCGACCGCCATCCGGAATATTTCAGCGAGATCGGCGGCGTCCGCCGGCGCGAAGCCAGCCAGCTTTGCCTGTCCAATCCGGAGGTGCTGCGGTTGCTGACCGCGCGCGTGCTGTCGCGCCTGCGCGCCAACCCGAACGCGTCGATCATCTCGGTTTCGCAGAATGACTGCGAAGGCTATTGCGAGTGCCCGCGCTGCCGCGCCATCGCCGAGGAAGAAGGCGCGCAGAGCGGCCCCATCCTGCGCTTTGTGAACGCGGTGGCGGAGGAAACAAGCAAAGCGTTCCCCCACGTGCTCATTGACACGCTGGCCTACTGGTACAGCCTGGATGCGCCGCGGGTGACCAGGCCGCACCCCAACGTGCGCGTGCGCCTGTGCTCCATCCGCTGTTGCCAGGGGCACGCCTACGGCACCTGCGATCACCCGGAAAGCGCCCGTTTCCTGCGCGCGCTGGAAGGGTGGTCGCAGATCACCGAGCAGATGTATATCTGGCACTACTGCACCGACTTTGCCCACTATCCGCTGCCGATGCCCAACTTCGACGAGTTGCACGCCAATATCAACCTGTATAAACAATACGGCGTCTACGGGCTCTTCATGCAGGGGATGGGCGAAGAAGGCGGCGGTGGTGAGTCGATGGCGTTGCGCGGCTACGTGCTGAGTCGCCTCTTTTGGAACCCGCGGCAACCAGTATGGCCGATTATCGACGAGTTCCTCGCCGCCTATTACGGCGCGGCGGCGCCCCAGGTGCGCGTCTATCTCGACACCTTCCACCAGTTGGTGCGCACGCAACGCGATGTGCATCCCAGCCTCTATGATCCCCCCACCGAACCGCTCTACGACGACACGGTCACCCGTCCGGCGGATGTCGCGCTGGCGACCGGGGAGCAGCAGGTGCGCGGTGAGCAGCGCCGGCAGGTGCGATTGCTGCGTGACGGTCTGGCCTATGCGCGTCTCTATCGCACCTGCGGCATCTTCCGCCACGAGAGTGATGTCTACCATGGCGACGCGACCGCGGAGGATTTGCGGGAATTCGACACCGTGGTGCGCGACTGGAAAGCCGCCGGCATGCTGCGCATTCGCGAAGGCACGCCATTCGACACCACCGCGCAGTTGCTGCGCAACCGGCTGTCGGCGCACCCGATCGCCTGGCTGCGCGATACCGAGCAGCAGATCGCTATCGTGCCGTCACTGGGCGGGCGCCTGCTGGAATGGCACGCGCAGGGCCATCAGTGGCTGGCGCCGGCCGATCCCGACAATACCTGGATGCTGTATCCGATGTCGGAAGGCTACGCGGAGTTCGCCGTGCTGGGCATGTATGCGCTGCAGGGGTGGTCGGAAAGTTATCGGGTGCGGGAAAGCAAAGACGGATTGACACTCACCGCCGATCTGGCCGGCTGCAACTTGCGCCTGACACGCCGCTACCATTTGCACGCCGGCGCGCTGCACATCGACAGCCGGCTGGAAAACCGTGGCACGGCAGCGCGCTCCGCCGGCTGGGGCGCCGCGCTGCACCTCGTGCCTCCCGCCGGCGCCGTCATCGCCTTCACCACTTCCTCCGGCCCGCTTTCCTACGCCTGGGACGCGCTGCCGCCCGACACGGGCCAGGCCGTTATCCATGAAACCGATCGTCTGCCCCTCGGCTCCTGGAGTGTGGATACGGCCGGATTCCATCTCACCCACGCCTGGAGCGGCCACCCGATCGCCCGTGCCATTCTGGGCCGTACGGCAGCAACCAACGTCCTCGGCCTCGATCTGCGCACCGAGATGGTCCCCTTGCAACCCGGCGAGGCGATAATGGTGCGGCAGGTAGTCGATATCAAACGGGAATAACGTGCGATGAGGTGTTTGGGAGGGCGACACTCCGTTGGAGCCCAAAAACGACGCAATGTTCGTGTCACTGTTACCCTTTCCGGCGCTCGAACTCCCAGCTATCCGTACCACATGAGATCGTGAATAACACCCTGGTACGGCCAGTCATCGGAATGTAAAACCAGACCCTTCCGTTCCGGGTTTTGCCGTATATATTCCCACTTGGCTGTATAGTCGCTGGCTGATCGAACCCGGGTATCCCAATGGTCGGTTAACCAATCATGCCCTGGACAGAGGTGACGCAAGGAAAATTGAGTTTTCCAATATTTAGCCCATCGTTCTAATGAGATATCCATAGTGCCTGGAGCGACGAAGTAGTGAATATGATCCGGCATAATCATATAGCGACCAACCAGCCAGCCGGTGGCACCGGTCCATACCGACTTGAGCAAGGCATGAATATCGTCATCAGCCAACCATGCGATTCGATCCCTCGTGCAGGTGGTGACAGCGACAATCGTCGATTGATTCTGGATATCCTTTACCCCATGCGCCGGATGTTTTCGGCTGTGTGGGTTATGCGGAAACATAAATCCCCCCTGGTAAAGAGAAATGCATCCCACGATTTTAGAAAGGTTCATAAGAGCCGGGAGAGCGACACTCCGTTGGGGCCTAAAGAACTTGCAGTGCTCACTTCGCCGATTCACTTCTGTATACCATAATAGTATTACGCTCGAACGGAGTCTCGCGCTCCCGGCTCTTATGAACCTTATTTTCTTATCCAAACAGCAACTCATCCCCACTATAGAACAGCCGTGTTTCCGGGCCGGTCATCGACATTTCCACTTCGCTCATCCCCGCGCCGAGGAAGGCGCCGGTGAGCAGGTCCCAAACCGGGCGGGGGGTGGGGAAGCGCAGGCGGTGGGCGCCGGTTTTTACCGTGTGCAGGGCGGCGATGGTGTCGCTGGCGAGTACCACATCATCATCTTCGCACCAGATGTGACTGCCGCCGTAGCGGGCGCACTCGCGCAACAGGTTGGCCGGCAGCGGCATGGCGATGCTCCACACCACCGCGTAATCGTCGGCGCCGCGCGCGCCGGGTCGGCCATTGCCCGCGCCGCCGGCGCCGAATTCTTGCAAGATCAATCCCGGTTTATTGATCCCCCAGAAGGTGGTGGCGCTGCCCAGCGTGGTGAAACCGCCGGCGTTGACCGCCGCGCGCGAGGGCACCAGCACCGGGCCGTAGGGGTAGCTGTCGCCGAAGGTCATGCACGCCGGCAGCGGCTGCGTCAGCGGATGCGCGCCGTGCACCATCACCCGGCGCGGCGCATTCTTGCGCACCAGTTCGAACTCCACGTTCAGCAGGCGGCTGATCCACTCCGCGGTCAATTGCTTCCCATCGGTAATGCCGGTCGCCGGACCGAAGATCGCCGTCTGCCCGTCGCGCAACACCGTTTGGCGCAGCAACGCGTAGCGCTCTTCATTCAATGCAAACAGATTGGGGAAGAGATACGTGCGGTAGCGCGGCATGTTGGAATGCGCCAGGTCGGAAAAGAGGTAGACCCGGTACGGCACGCCGCAATGCGACAATCCCAGGTGGCGCTGCCAGAGACAGGCGAGTTGCTGATAGCCGGCGGTGCCGTTTTCGTGGCGTGGGCTGTCGTCGTCGAGCACCAGGCAGAGCGCGTGTTCCGTTTCGCGGTGCGGCCAGCGCGGGCTGGCGTCGAGCAAGCGCCGCTCATCACGGATGGCCAACTGATGAATGCGAGTGTCATGGAAATAGCTGCTGCCGACGTTCATCCAGTAATGCAGATGCCCGCGGGTGAGCGCCCAGGCGGTATTGCGCAGCAGGCCGGCGCGCACTTCCGCCGGGGTAAGGAATGCGCCCAGCGTCTCCGCTTCGCCGCCCATCCAGGTGCGCGCGTCGTTCTCCACCAACATGGTCTTCCCGCGCAGGCGCAGCGAGTCGTTGACACCTTCGGATTCCCACGCGTAGCCCACCGAGCGCGCGGTGTAATCGGAGGGGGTAATAATGACATCCCACCCCGGATCGTCCAGCAATTCTCCCACGTCGATGGCCCCGCTGCCCAGCGTCATCTCCGGGAAATCGCCCATCGGGTCGGTAATCCAATCCTGGCGGCCAAAGGCTTGATTGAGCATCCATCCCAGCATCGGTTGCTTCAGCGCGTCGAGACCGAGTAAGGCCGGACGTCCTTGCAGCGCCGCGCGCGCGGTGGTGAAGAAGCGCCGGACGTACCGTTTGAACAGCACCTGCTGCAGCGCGAAATAATCCCGCTCACGCTGCACCGTCGCCGGCTCGGGGAAGTGCAACATCGCCTCGCGTTTTGCCCGCCATGCGTCCTCGGTGGGCACGGCAACGGTGGCGAACGTCACCTCCGCATCGCCCCATGCCGCCCGCAGCGCCTCCTCATCCGGGTAGCGTTCGCGCACCCATTGCTTGAATGCCTGCTGCATTACCGGGCTCACGTCGAAGGTGTAGCCTTCGGTGGCCAATCCGGTCAGCCCTTCGCCATACGGGAACAGCATATACCCGACGATGCGGTCGCCCCACGGCTGCGTCTCGCAGTAGCGGATGACGTGCTCCAGGTAACGGATGTAATGCTCCCAGCCGAGTTCAGAGGCCAGCGACAGTTGGTTTAGCTGCTTTCCCGAACTGCTTAACTGCATCTCCTCCGTGTGCTTAGCCTGCCAGGCCTTCGGAACCATCTCCCCCGGGCGCACAAAAAAGCGCGCCGACGGATCCATCGCCAGCAGCGCTTCGACTTCTTGTGGCAGATCGAAAACGTCCGCAGGTGGTGTCGGATATACCCCTTCATCCTTCCAGAAGCTGGTGGAATATGTCTCCCAATCATGCCGTTCGGTGAGGAAATATAAGTGCACATCGCTCTCGACGAAATCACGGTTCCGCGCGATCCAGTCCTCGCGGTTGCCCAAGATGCAATCGCAATAGGCTGCTGGTGAAATGGCCGTCCCATCCGCCTCGATCACCGGTCGCCCGTCGCGAAAGACCAGACGATAGGCAGCAGTGGCAGATTTCGCAGTGTTATCCATAATGTTCTCCTTAGTATTACTACCGCATATGATAGCAGACGATGAATTCGCAGGATGCACAGGACAATTTTCGGATAAGCAGGATAGGATTTTACTGCTCGGTGCTTTATTGGTATTACTACCGCACACAATGGTTTATCATTGTTCAGACTACGCTCTCACCATCGCCCGCTCAATGACTTCATCCTGTACCTGTTCCGGCAGGATGGCGAAGTAAGCACTGTAGCCGCTGACGCGGACTACCAGGTCCGGGTAGCGTTCCGGGTGGGCGCGAGCGTCCAGCAACGCCTGCTGGTCGAGCAGGTTGAGTTGCAGCACCGAGCCGCCGGCGGAGAGGAAACGGCGCAGCACCGGCACGATCACCTCGGCGCCGCCGCCGGTGGGGACGATGGGCAGCTTCACGTCCAGCACGGCGACCACCGGATACGCGGTGAGATCCACCGCCGCCACCGCGTTCAGCACCTGCCCGATGCTGCTCTCCGCGCCCAGCGCGGGCAGGGAAGGACTCATGCCGGGGGAGAGAAACTCGCCGGCTTTCCGCCCATCCGGCGTGGCGCCGGTGCCATATCCCAGGTTGGTAAACAGGCGGAAAGAGAAAAGACTGGCTTCATAACACCCGCCGCGCGTGTTGGGCTTGCCGCGGGTCACCCGGGCGAGATCGGCAAAGACGCGGGCGGAGAAGGCATACATCGCCTCCTCCTCATGCCCGAATTTGCCGGTGTCACGCCGCAGGAACCGGCGCAGCGCCTCTTCGCCGGCAAAATTGTCTGCCAATATCTCCGCCAGCCGCGTCAGCGAGACGCGTGGTCGCGTATAGACCACCTCGCGGATAGCCGACAGCGCGTCGATAACCGTGCCGGCGCCGGTGAGCGATACGCTGCCGAAGCTGTAGCGCGCGCCGCCGGCCATCATATCCCGCGCGCGGGCGAGACAATCGTCCATCGTCGCGGATTGCAGCGGGCAGGGATTGAAGCGCACTCCTTCCCGCTCGGTGCGGTTGCGTTGCTCGACATGCGCGTCATGCACCACTTGCACGTTGCGGAGAAAGATCTGGTACAGGTCGTCGAAGGTAGCGCACTCGGCATAGGGGGTAATCACCACGCCTTCCCGTTCGGCGAACCATGCCCAGCGTTGAGGGAAAAACCCCATCAGCAGGATTTGCGCCAGATTGAGGTAAATGGTGGCGCGACTGTTGATCTCGGTGTTCTCCAGCAGGTTTTCCTGGCAACCGCCGCCGACGTATTGCCGGCAGTCCTCCTCCGCCTTGCCCATCTTCACGTTGGCCGCGATGATCACGTCATCGTTGAAGATGGCCAGCGAATTGCAGCCGGCAGCGGTCAAATCCGCGAGCAGGCGGAAATAGGCCGGCGGATGGGCGGCGGAAATGCGCGCGTTCAGTTTGGGATCCACCAGCCGCAGTTCCCGATAGGCGTCGGCGATCATGGCGGTGAGTTTGTTGAAGACCGGCGTCCCATCGCGCTCACACCCGCCGATGACCACCGTGGTATTGGTGCCATAGTGCTCGCTGACGTGGCGGATGCCGAAACGGGTGTCGAAGATCGCCAGCGCGGCGCGAAGCAAGTCGTCGGCTTCCGCGCGGGTGAGGCGTCCGGCGGCGAGATCGCGCGCGTAGAAGGGATACAGGATACGGTCCAGGTGGCCAATAATGCTGGTGCCGTTGCCTTCCAGCCATTGGCCCACCTCGCGCATGAAAAGCAGCGTATTCAGCGCTTCGTAAAAGGTCGCGGGCGGTTCGGCGGGCACGCGCCGGGCAGTGTCGGCGATGCGCTGCAATCGGTAGCGGATAACGGGATCGTCTTCCGTCGCCAGCACGCGCTCCGCTTCCACGGCGAAACGCGCGGCGATGGCTATCAGCGCGCGGTTGCCGGCGATGGTTGACTGCAGAAAATCGCGCTCCTCGTCGGCCACCGCCGTCTGCAGTCGCGCTTCCGCCGTGCGAATCAATCCGTTCAGCCCGTAGCGAAAGACGTTGTCGTTGCCGATGCAATGGTGATTATCATCGAGCACCGGCCACCCGATGGATAACCCGCTCTCCGAGCAGGCTTGCCACCATTGCCAGCCACGCGCGCTGAGTTCCCGGCCAAACGGTTCGTTTTTCATCCACGCGCCGATGCCGTCGCCACCCAGGCTGGTGCGCGCATGTCCGGTGTCGAACTCGAAATAAAACGGGCAGTAGCGAAACACGTGTACCGGGCAGCGCGCGGCCAGCACGGCATAGCCATAATTTTTGCGTTGATACGGCGTCCACGCCGCCTGCCCGGCGCTTTCCGCGTGCAATGCATCTTCCAGCACGGATAAATCCGTCGGATAGCGCGCGTAATAGCGATCCAATTCCTGCTCAAACGACAGACGTTCCTCGGCAAACGACATGGAGAGCCCTCGTCATCCTGGGAGCACGGGCGTCTCGCCCGCCCCGTCTCAACCAATCAATCACCCTACGAGGCGGGCGAGACGCCCGCGCTCCCAGGGAACCATATCATTTGCTTCCCGCGCCTGCTGCCGGGGTGCCGGCACGCACCGGGACGGCTTGCGGGTCGAGCAGGTCTTTCACGCGCTTCCATTCCATGGCGCGCTCCTGTTTCCGGTACCATTCATCTTCCAACTTTGCCGTTGTCAACACGCGTTGCACCAGCGTAACGGCTTCGCGAACGCCTGGATCATTGAGCTGTCTTTCCACTTCCGGTTGATAACCGTCAACATAGAAAATCAGGTATTCCGTGGTGGTTTTTCCCGTCGCTTGATCATCGTGCGAATAGTTGATGACTTCGGTGAATTCTTTCGGTTTCAAGCCTTTGCCGTCATGCGCGCCGAAGATGGCATCAGCCACCTGATCGCTCATTTTGCTGCGCGGCACCCACCCGATATCACCTCTCGACTTTTTCAATTCATCTGCGGTCGAATAGATCTCGGCCAGATCACCGGGCTTTTCGCCATCGCGCAACCGATTCCATGCTCGACGCGCATCGACTTCGGTATTGGTGGCGATAAGAATGAGTTTCACCATCGGCGGGCGATAAAAGCGGTTGAGCGTGCTGACGAAACAGTGTGAGACATCGGCATCGCTCACCTTGACTTTCAGCATCTTTTCCGCACTCATCGCGGTGCGAAACTGGTCTTCCAATATCCAGTGCGGGGTCATGTTGAACGCGCTTTCCGACCCCAGTAGATCGGCCAATTCCTTATATTGCATGAGCAGTTTGCGATACTCGCCGATGCGCTGGTCAATCTCTTCCGTATTCACCATGATCCCGGCCTGCCGCGCGGCTTCCAGCACGTATGCGCGATGTTTCATCTCGCTATCCAGAATCTTAGCCCCGCTGACCGCGATGGCGCGTTCCGCCAGTTGGCTGCGCGTGATGGTGGTCTCGCCGACCTGCCCCACCACCTGATCATAGTTGAATTTGAGCAGATCCCCGTGCGCCACGGTAATCACTGCACCGCATAGAAACCCGACGCCCAGCCCGGCGACGAGATAGATTATCGGAAAAACACGTCGTTTCATTGACGACCCCCTTTTGGAAAGCGACCACAGTTGCTACAGATCATAGCAGATTCAGGCCCGTACCGTCTCTCGCTGACCACTTTTTACCATGCATGATCAATTTCGTGCCGCCACGAAAATGGTTATCCGGTTGCCAGCGTGATCTGGCCCCTGGCCCCTAATCCCCAACCCCTACCCATACACTTCCGCACTCACCTCGCGCGCAATCCGTACCCAGCGGGCCAGCCGGTCGGGTTCGCCGTGCAGGGTGTGCACGTCTTTCATCACCGCCTCGACGTTGCAGCCGTGGGCGTGCGTGAGGCGGAAGGTGGTGCGCAGGTCGGCGCGGATGGCGTCCTCGTCGAAGACGCGCGTGCTGATCAGCGAGGGATTCGGTTTGCGCGAATAGACAATATCGCGACCGAGCACTTCCGCCATGAACGCTTCGTCGCACCAGGGGGAAACGGAGACGCGCCGCAGGTTGGCCATTCGCTTCAGCACCTCCCAGCGCGTATTCACCGGTTCGCAACAGCCGTAATAGACGCTGCCGAAGCGTTCGGCGATGCTGTTTTCGTAGGGGAAGATAAATTCCTCGTAAAGATCCGGACCGACACCGACCGTTTCCTGCGATTCGATCAACGTCCACAGGTCGCGCGTTCGCACCGGCTGGGTGGGTGACCAATCCGCTTGCGGCAACCGGCGCGTATAGCCGCGACTGCCGGAGCCGTTGTAATCGTTTTCATTGTTCAGCGTCAGCAATTCTTCCTGTGCCATCCAGTCGATCAAACTCAGGCGTTGATCGCGCAAAAAGGCCATCAACTGGTGCAGCGCCTCCGGCTGGTCATACATATACAGCATCAGGTTTTCCAACCCGATCAGCGAAATGGCATCCCAGGTCAACCCCAGCGTCCACCACGGATTGCCGCGCACGCGCACCTTCAAGATGCCGTCATAGACTTCCTCGAACATCGCCTTCGTCGCCAGCGTGCCCTCGCGGTTCACCGCATAGGTGCGCGGAGTGAGACGCGCCAGATCGCGTTCCAGATCCTGCAGCGGGGCGTCGATATGGTACGCGCCGCGCGTGCCGTCTGTCACCGGCGCGGTGTTATGCGTGGTTACCCCGTAATCGCTTATCGCAATCTGCCAGCCGACGTTGATCACCGGCTCGATCGGGTAGTCGTCGTCGAGCTGCTCGTAGTGGAAGATCGCCATGCGTAGCGATGCTTCCTGCCACTGCGCCCAGCCTTCCGTGCAGCGCGGCGCATACTCGGGCATCACCATCGGAAAACCGCCGTCGGTCTCCGTCAGGATCAACGGACGCTCGCTTTCCCCCGCGTCATGCTGATACCAGCGCCGAATGCGCTCCTGATTGGTCTCACTCTGCGCGATCTCCCGCACCCGCTTCGCTAACTCGCGCAACTGGGCAACATCGCCGGGCACCACAGTGCATGCTGGTATACTCATCGGATATCCTCTTTCAGTGTTCAGGTGTCAGGTGTCGGGACAACCTGCTCCACTATTCGACAATCAATATTCCGTCGCCTTCTTAGTTCGTAGTAGCGCCGCAGCCGCAGCAAGGCGCGTCCCACCCCATACTAACGCGCAGAACTAACCTTGCGCTCCCTGAAACCTGACACCCGCTGTCTACCAACGCGTCATTCCCCGCGTCATTTCGGCGGTGATCAGCGGGCGGTGAAGGGCCAGACTGTCGGCGGTCAGGCGCGCCGGGGTGGCGTGTTCGGCGCCGTAGAAGCGGAAGCGGAAGTGGTGCACCCCTTGATCGGTGAAGACCGCGGTCGGCGACATGCCCAGGTTCGGCTCGTGATGCGCCATAATGGCGGCGCGCAGCAAGGTGAAACGCAACCGCGCGGGCGTGCCGTCGAGCGCGAAGACGTCCGGGCAGACCACCCCCATCGTCGCGGTGCGCGTCCAATCCTGCAGCGGGCGTTCTTTGCCATCCTGTTCGCGCAGCAGGCTGCCGCCGGGAATGCCGTCCTCCCGCTGGACGGGAGCGCCGGTCAGCGGGCACACCAGCTTGAGTAACTTGCGTTGCTCGCGCCAGTGCACGTCCAGGCGCAATTCAATGAAGGGAAGATCGGCATAGACCCGCCATTCAGCGCGCAGGGTGCTGTCGCCGATAGTGCCGGTGTGCAGCAAGGCGGACATCAGCGGGCCGTGATGCAGCAGAGTGGGCGCATTCCATACCGGCGAGACGACCGGTCCCGACGGATAGCGGTCGATGCCGTGCGACCAGTTGTCACTCAAATCGCCGATCAGCGCGAGGCGCGGCAACAGGACCGTCGTGCCGTCCGGGAATTGCATCCACCCTGCCGCGCTGACATCCACGGACACACCAGTGCTATTGGCCAACCACTCGTCCGACGCCGGCAGGTTCGGCAGGACCGGCGTCGGATGATCGCCGGTATCGATGTAGCGGACTTCCAGCGCACCGGGCGCCAGGCAGGCGCGGTAGAGCAGGCGGGCGATTCCGAAGGCGACGGATTCCGACGGCAGCAGTTGATACGGCACCACTTGCCCGCCGGCATCGAGCAGCCGCCATCCCGATTGCCAGGTCCGCCACTGCGTCCAGGGCTCCATCTCCGCGTAACCGTTGTAACCGTCATCCGAGGCGTTATACAGGACCAACCGTTGCCGTGGATCGTTTGGCAGCGTGCGCAACTGATCGCGCAGACGATATTGCAGCGTCTCTTCGGCGGTATGGCGCGCGGTGGCCAGCATATCGTAGACGGGTGGGTAGGCAGACGGGATACAGGTGCCGCCGAGGATATCATGGAACTGCGCGAAGCTCACCTGCTGCCAGGCCGGTTCCAGCGTCTCGGGTGCCGCATCCGGCAGCGTTTCCGCCTGGCGCAGGCGGTGTTCGGCGCTGCGCACTCCTGTTTTGATCGCCCGCTGCACGCTGTAGCAACCGATGGCGTGGTGCTGCAACTCCCCGGTCACCAGCGGCAGCGTGGGGATTTGCGCGGCGATGGCGGCAAAAAAGCGGCTCGGGGAGGAGAATTCCAGCCGGCACCCGTCAAAGGCTTCCTGATGGTCGGTGATCCACTCGATCAAGCGCGCCGTTGGCCCGCCACCGTGATCGCCGACACCATAAAAGCACATCGTATGCGTCAATCCCGCCGGCAGTGCCTCCAGCGTGCGGCGGATATGCCCTTCATCGAGTGCGTGCGGGCCACTGCCGTAACTGCCGGCAATGCGGAAGGTGGTGACCTCCGCGCCCTCCGGATAACCCCGCCAGCGGAAGACGCGCGCGGGGAGAGTCAACTCGTGTTCCTGCGGGCGCATCATCACGTAGGCGCGCTGTCCGGCGGCCGCCATCATCCCCGGCAGCGTGGCCGCATGTCCGAAACTGTCCACGTTATAGCCGATTTCCGGGAAAATGCCGAAACGGTCGAGCAGATAACGCTTGCCGACGGCAATCTGGCGTTCGAAGCCTACCCCGCTGGGAAAGTTGCAGTCCGGCTGCAACCACCAGCCGCCGACAATCTCCCAGCGTCGGCCCGCCACCAGCGCGCGGATGCGCGCGAACAGCGCGGGGTCGAGCCGCTCGATCTGCTGGTAACTCCACGCTTCCGCGCGGGTGAAGATGAAGTCGGGGTAGTCGTCCAATAAATCGCAGGCCGTGCGACAGGTGGCCAGCACTTCGTCCAACCCCGCCTGCCATCCCCACAACCACACCGGATCCAGATGCGCCTGGCCGATCATATGGATAGTTACGCGCGGTGTGGTCATCGCGGACTCCTTTTCGGACGTGGCAGAGTGTTGTGGTCAGGAGTCGGGAGGGTGGAACATGCGAAATGCCTCACACTCCCACACTCCTACACTCCTACACTCCCATACTCGTCGCCTATTTCCCGGACTTCGACACCGGTGGTGTCGGCACCGGCGGTGTCGACAACGATGGCTGCGAAGTGGCGCTGCTGTCGGAATTCACCATCGGGATATTCGGATTTTCCTTCTTGGTCTGCTTGAAGCGGTCTTGCGTGCGAGCATATTCGGTGGTATAGAATTGCACGTCAATGCCGTCCATCGCTTTCGATTCCATCTTCAATATCTCTTGCTGATAGCGTTTATCCTTATTCATCAGCTCTTTGCCGATGAGGATATTGCTGTTCTCCATCGTCGGTTGCTTGACCGGGACGCTTTCGACTAACTGCAGCAGCATCGTCATCCCGCCCATGCCCATATCTTTCGGCTTGCTGCATTGCCCGTCTTTCAAACCGTGCAGCAATCCCGCCAATTGCTTTTTCGCACTCGGCGGCAGCATATCGGGAATGACGTCGAGCACCTTCACTGCTTCGGCGGGATTGGTCGAAAAGGTCGCCGCCTCTTTCGCCACGTCATCGCTGGTGGCATTCGGTTTCTGCAACAGGTCGTAGGATTTTTGCGCGTCCGTCATATTGGCAAATTGAAAGACGCGATAGCGGTAGCGCGCAGGAAGCGCATACGGCGACTGACCGGATTGGAGCTGCCGCTTCAGTTCAGCGGCGATATCCTTGGAGGGCACCACGAGTTTCGTCAGCAGCACTTGCGTGCGCGTATTCTTTTTCAGCTCATCGAGGCTGATCCCCTGCGCCGCCATCTCATCTTCCAGCGATTCACCCCGCAGTTGCGCTTGAAACTTCTGGAAGTCCAGCACCTGGTTGATATCGGAATCGGTCGCTTCGATATGCTGGCCCGCGGCGTAGAGATCGACGATATTATCGACGATCATCTCCGAGAGCATTTGATCGCCGATACGATTCTTCATCGTTTTCACGATATCGCCGTCAGTAATCACCCGATCGGCGATGCGAACGACTTTGCCACCCGGCCCGTTCGCCAACTGGGTCAGCGTGGCCCATAACAGGAAAATAATTAATACGCTCCCCACCGCTAACGCCGGGTTGCGCCAATCCGCCAGAAATTTCTCCACTGTTGCTCCTTTCGCAGCGATCATTGCAGCATCTGTCTATCGAGGTAAACCCGATGGGCCGCCGGCTTCCAGCCGGCTCAAACCTCTACCCGTTTCTCATGGTTCTCTCGACCGGTCTAATCCTACTGAACAGGGCGGATGACGTCAAGAAAACGCCGGAAGAATAGCCACTGGCGACCGCCCCACGCAATATCAATACTTCAAAATTAAAAAGGGGATTACTCCAGCACTCCCACACTCCCGCACTCCGACACCCCCGGTCTTACCCGGCCAGCGCCGTTTTGAATCGCCGCACCGCCGTCTCGATCTCCGCGGGGGTTTTGCCGGTGACGATCGCCCCGATCATCAATCCTTCGATACCGCACGTGCCGGTGATCAGCGTGGCCTCCTCGGGACGAATCGCCCGCTGGGTGGGCACGATGATGGGCAGATCGACGGTATCGTGCAATTCCCGATAGGCGGCCAGATCGATCATGGTCAGCGGTTTGCCATACCCTTCGTGCGGAATAATGGCCGCTTCGATCAGGTCGGCGCCCAGGTTTTCCAGTGCCAACGCCTGATAAATGGTATACGCACTCTCCAGCGCCACCGCGCGCGCCATCCCGGTCACCCGCCACATCCAGGCCGGCATCTGCGACAGGTAGAGATCGAAAAAGTCGATCCCCATCTCCGCTAACGCGGTCATTTCCTCCGGCGTCGCCGGATCTTCCGCGCCGGCCACGATGCCCACCGGTCCCGGAAACAGGTCGAGAATCCGCGCGATCGGCTCGCGCTCTTCCCGCAACGTCCCAAAGTGCGTCCCGCTGGCGGCATGCGTGACGCGGAGATGGATTTTCAGGATATCCGCCCCCCCGTTCATCGCCGCGCGTGCCAGCGCAGGATCGTTGGCCGGCAAACTCATAATCAGTTGCGGACCGGTCGTCATCATCTTAACGGTACGACTCATCGTATACCCCCTCCTCGAAGCTGGGCGGAATAATGGCAAGTATAGCACCGGAAACAGCCAGTGTACCAGCCATAAAGCCCGAATAATTCCCATCCGTTCGTAGTGAACCACTTACCCGTTCGTAGTGAACCACGCAGCGAAGCGGAGTGGTGGAAAGCCCGGCACTACGCACAGCGCTATATCAGTAGGATTAGCAAAATAGACACTTCCTGATGAGTGAAAGCCCCACGCCACCGACGCAACGAGAACACAATCGGCCAACACCTCGGCAAATTATCTGTAAATTGTTCATTAGCACACACATTCCTGATAAACGCACGCCGTTTATGGAATAAGAAGACACCAGCGTGTTTCCTTCAACACCTGAGCGCTCGTTTCCGGCATCGGTCTCCTCCGTCCGATTGCCAACTGACCCGTCGCAATCCTGGCCGATGTTTGACATACCCATGTCACGTTAAAGGAGGAGACCATGTCCCTGCAAGTTCGTTTGTGCAGCCTGTTCGCTGGTTTGCTGTTCGCCGCCACCTGCGGCGTCGTCCTCGGTGGGTGCAGCGATTCGACGCTCACCGCGGTGGATACGCCCATGGCGATGAATGCGTCCGTCGAGGCGCCGGTCGTGCCCACTCCCGATGATTACCAGACCGCCGATGTCAAACCGGCGCAACCCACCATCGCCGCGCTGACCATGCGCGCGCCGACGTTGGGCTGCGATGATGGGTCGGAAGTCTCGCTGACCGGCGAAGAAGCGCAACTGGATTTTGATTTCGGCAATACCGGCAAAAAATGCGGCTCGTTGCCCCTCCAGGCCCTCCACGGCTGCGTGGCAAGCAACAAGCACGCGCTGGTGCCCGCCGGGGATAATGTCTTTGCCTTCAGCCCGCGCACCCGGGTGTGCTTTCATGGTGTCACCATCAGCAAATTACGCGTGCTCTACACCGCGCACGTGGACAAGAAGCGCTGGGACTGGACGCTGCCGTCGAGCATGAAAATCCAACTGGATAAACAGCGGAAGAACATCGTCCTGAAAGGTTCCTACGTTACGCTGAAGTGGAATGATCAGAACGCCGTTCCCCCGGCGGACGGGAAAGCCGTCATCAGCGCCAATCTGCTCAATGGCACGACGCAAGTAGCCGGTCCGTTGCGGCAAACGACGCCGGTAACCAATAAACAGGCCGTCTTCACCGGCAATAACACCATCCCCTTCAATGGCGTCGAGTTAACCATCGATTTACGCGACGCGAAATGACCTCCCAACACCTCCGGCGCGTCGGCCCTCCATCGCACCACGCTCCCCAGTGAGCGGTCGATGCGCGGCAGGGGCCGACTGCAGGAGCAATCTAGCCAACGGCCACCGTTCACCACGGTGGCCGTTTGCACTTGCACCAGCCCCTGCCCTTAATTATCCCTTCCATTATCTCCTCTGCGTCCTCCGCGTCCTCTGCGGTGAAAATATTCCTCTCACTCAAAAAATCGTTATTACGAGAAAGGGTAGTGATCGCTTGGCAGAGAATTGGTCAGAACAGACTAAGCAAAGGGGTTTGGGTATGGCGCGCATTAATGAGAATTATCTGAAGTTGCCGGGGAGTTACCTGTTTGCGGAGATCGGACGGCGGATCACGCGGTACAAGGAGCAGCATCCCGACGCCAAAATCATCCGGCTGGGTATCGGCGACGTCACCCGTCCGTTGCCCGCGGCGGTCATCGAAGCGATGCATCGGGCGGTGGATGAGATGGCGTGCGGGGAGACGTTCCGCGGCTACGGGCCGGAGCAGGGGTACGATTTCCTGATTCAGGCGGTGATCGAGCACGATTATACCGCCCGGGGCATCCAACTCGGCGCGGATGAAGTCTTTGTCAGCGACGGCGCGAAATGCGATGTGAGCAATATCCAGGAGATCTTCGGCATCGACAACACCGTGGCCATCACCGATCCGGTCTATCCCGTTTATCTGGACAGCAACGTGATGGCTGGTCGCACGGGAGAGTTGGACAGCGCCGGTCGCTTCGGCAAGATCGTCTATCTGCCGTGCACGGCGGAAAACCAGTTCCGTCCCGCCTTCCCGACGACGAAAGTCGATATGATCTACCTGTGCGTGCCCAACAATCCGACCGGCACCGCGCTGCCGAAGTCGGAATTGAAGAAATGGGTCGATTTCGCGCGCAAAGAGCAGGCGGTCATCCTGTATGACGCCGCCTACGCCGCCTATATCGCCGAAGACGACATTCCGCACAGCATCTACGAGATCGACGGCGCGAAGGACGTGGCCATCGAGTTCAATTCCTTCTCGAAGACCGCCGGCTTCACCGGCACCCGCTGCGCCTACACGGTGGTGCCGAAGTCGGTGCTGGCCTACACGCGCACGGGAGAAGCGCTGTCGCTGAATCCGCTGTGGAATCGCCGGCAGACCACCAAGTTCAACGGCGTGCCCTATATCATTCAGCGCGGCGCGGAAGCCGTCTATTCCGCGGCAGGCCAACAGCAGATTCACGAAGTGATCGCCTATTATATGACCAACGCCCGCATCATCCGCGAAGGCCTGCAGCGCGTCGGCCTCGAAGCCTACGGCGGCGTCAATGCCCCGTATATCTGGCTAAAGACCCCCAATGGCATGGATTCCTGGGCCTTCTTCGACAAGCTGTTGCAGGAAGTGCAGGTCGTCGGCACCCCCGGCAGCGGCTTCGGCCCCTCCGGCGCCGGCTACTTCCGCCTCACCGCCTTCGGCAACCGGGAAAACACCGAAGAAGCCATCGCCCGCCTGGCGGCAAACCTGCGGATGTAAACGCTCATGGGCCGCCGGCTTCCAGCCGGCCCGTGCTTCCCCACCCAGCGGAACACGGACCAACTGAAAGCCGGCGGCCCATAAGGTTTCCGAAACTCCCCCACCGCATACCCGCCTCAACAC
>Ga0073936_10001510_pt1 | contig 35674 bp, 26 predicted proteins | sample AliMusrvi5mmetaG_FD_87041 | JGI IMG/M metagenome (GOLD analysis project Ga0073936, IMG submission 87041) | Freshwater lake bacterial and archeal communities from Alinen Mustajarvi, Finland, to study Microbial Dark Matter (Phase II) - Alinen... | ecosystem: Environmental > Aquatic > Freshwater >...
ACTTTAAAGTTGAAATTATAATTTTATCTTTGGTTTTTATTTCACCTTAATTAGAAGAAAACCTAAGTAAAACACAAAAATCATGAAAAACCTCAAAACCGGGCAGGAAATGATTCTGAGGAAAAAAAAGAGCGCATTGTCCTTCAGAAAGGAAAAATTTGAGGTTGTATTTCATTACTATAAAAGTGAGGATAATGACGAAATTTTTACAAATAAACAGATCGATGAATTGAACCTTAATCAGGTTCATAATCAATACCGGCTGAAGTATAATTTACCCTTCCCGGATGAGATAAAAATGATCAGGGAAAAGTATGGATTATCGGCTTCCAAGATGTCAGGGATCCTTGGTTTTGGTACGAATGGTTATAGAAATTATGAGGTAGGAGAAGTGCCCAGTCTGTCGAATTCCAGATTGATTCAAATGGCAAATGATCCGAAAGAATTCATGAAATTGATTGAATTGAGCGGTTCGTTTAATGGGAAATCTTTGGAGAAAATTTCAAAAAAAATAGATGAAGTAATTACCCAGGAAAAAGCGAATTTATTTAAAACGCAATTAGAACAGTATTTTTTGGGTACTTTAAACCCAAACGCATTTACAGGTTATAGACGGCCAAACTTTGATAAATTTAAAGAAATGGTGGTGTTCTTTACGGAAAGAATGCAGCCATGGAAAGCGAAATTGAATAAACTTCTTTTCTATGCTGACTTTGGAATGTACAGTAAAGTGGGTTTATCGATCAGTGGGATTCAATACCAGGCAATTCAAATGGGACCGGCTCCAAATAATTTCCAGAGTATTTTTGAATATCTTTCTCAAAATAAGGATATCGATATTCATTTTACTACTTATCGAACCAGTAGCATTGGGGAACAATTCATTCCAAACGCTTACAGATCCTTTAGGCCGGAGATTTTTTCGGAACGGGAATTAAACGAACTGGAGGAAATAGCAGAGCGGTTTAATAATTGTGCAACGGATAGAATTATTAATATTAGTCACATGGAGAAAGCCTGGATTGAAAATGAAAGGGATAGGAAAATGATTGATTATAATTATGCTTTCAATTTAAATAAAACCGGTTTATTCGGGTAAAGAAAATTTCAAGAAGTATTAGTTTTTAAGTTCAAAAGGGGAGACTTTTTTAGTCTTTTTTGAGATTTGGTGAAAAGTGACACCCAATGACACTCAAAGACACCTTATGCGTCATGCATAATCCTTGCTAGTCGAATGCCATTGTAGTAATTTCGGTAAGTTGATCAACAAAGAAAACAACTTACTGAGTTATTTACATTTTAATTTTAAACAAAATGGCTATTCAAACCGGTGCGATAAAGTACCGCGGAAGCTTTAAAAGCATCCGAAATTATCTGACTCTCCATGACCCGAATACTTATGCCGGGGAAAAAGGAGGAGCTAACGGAGACCTGATTAAAAACAATCCTGCATTTGCCCGTACACGTGAAAATATGAATGAGTTTGGTGGATGCGGCATTGCAGTAAAAGCAATCCGTCGTGGTTTAAACAATCTGCTCCCTGAGCAGAGTGATAAATACTTAACAGGTCGTCTGATGAACCTGGTAAAAAGAATCAACCGTAATGATCCTACTGGTGCCCGTGGTAAGAGAGCAATCTCTTTTTCGGGTGACAGAACAATGCTGTTGACGATCGTCTTGAATACATTGCAACAGGTAGCTGAAAATTTGAGCGAACAGTTTGCGTTCGTACATCCTATTTCAAGGGCTGAAGCTACATTGACCCTGACTGCCTTCAAAATCAAAAAAGCTTATGTTCCTGAAGGTGCTACTCATTTCCGTGTTCAAAATCATATCAGTGTGATTTCTGATTATGAATACTCTGAAGCCAATCGGAGATATGAACCCTTGAGCGCTTTGAATATGAAGAGTGCTCACACCTACTCTGATTATACCGATGTGAAAACTGCACTTACGGATGAGTTGGTTGCTTCGTTTCCGGTAGGGACTGTGCTGACGGATGATGTGAGTGTGATCGAATGTGTCGGGATTGAGTTTTATCAAATTACAGGAACTGCTGATTACGCGCCTTTAAAGGGAAGCAGCATGATGGTGGTTGATGTATTTTAGAATCCTGTGGTTCATTGAGCGAAGTCGAAATGAAGATTCCTTCGACTTCGCTCAGGAACCCAAAAAAACTTAATCCGATGAATCCTTCTACTGATTTAACCTGGCTCTTTGGCATACTGATTTCAGTGTTGCTTTCTATGGTGGTTTATTTTGTGCGTCTGTTGCACGTTGACTTCAGGAGAATGCAAAAGGACATTGCGGAGGTTAAAACGACTACACAGCTTATAAAAAGCGAATTTAAGGGTGGTTTGGAGCTGATCAGCCAAAGGGTCGATCAACTTGAGGCCAGAATAAAGCAATTTGAAAATCTCTTTTATAATTCGAGTCATTATGGGAAAGAATAATTCAATAAAAACAAGTACTCCGGAGACGACTTCCAGCGGGAATGCAGTTGCAGATTCAAATGAACTGACACTTGCACAAAGGGTCGTAGCACCTACTCCTAAGTTCTTCAGGGTGATCAGATCTATTGGTTTGGTGATTGGTCTGATAGGTGCAGGCATACTCACATCGCCTGTTGCACTTCCTGCAGCAATTGTAAGTATCGGTGGTTATCTGGCTGTGGCCGGTACTATTGCTACAGGCATTGCTCAGACGGCAGTGGGGAAAGAATGAAACAGGATGAGGTGTTTCTTTTTAAATAAAAAAACCGGCTCTTTATGGGGACCGGTTTTTCTGGATGAACTTTAATTCAACAGCGTTCTTTTTGGTTTTGATTATTTTGGGTCGGTATAGGCATGATCATTGGGGATTTCAATTCCTTTCCAGACTTTCTTACTGGTCCAGTCTTCAGAAGGACTTGTCCAGAATGGATCGGAGGCAGGTAGACCCAGGGTTAGTAATCCAACGGTGCAGAGATAAAGGCTGCCTGTTGAAATATACTCTTCACTGATGTTCAGCTGGCTTCCATAAAGCCCAACATTAAGCCATCCGTTGGAATCAAAGGTGTTAGGGGCTTCGATCAAACGGTAGATGACCAGTGAAAAGGCACTACGAACCTGGGCAGGAGAGACTTCTTTAGGTAATTTATGGAGCAGTGCAATTTGTGAAAGGACCTGAAATGCTCCAAAACGATAGGCCAGAGATCTTCCGATTGCGGGGTAGGTACCTTCGGGTGATATCAATCGTTCCTGGATTGCAGCATAACGTTGGGCTCGGCCCAGGACTTTCTGATATGTGATAACTGTGTCTCTGTGCGCATCACTCAGCACTTTGGTGATGTCGAGCATCATGGGTTGGATGACAAAGCTGTTGTAGTAATCCCAGTGAAAATCTACTCCATCGCCATAGATGCCATCGCCCTTGTACCAGAGGACTTGTTTGTTCAGGGCATAAACGATGGGTTCGATGTATCCGCCATTACCGGACTTAATGAGAAAGGCTTCAACAGAGGCGCTGAAAAGGACCCAGTTGTTTTCTCCGGGCTTGATGGAGCGGGAGCTTTTTAAGGCATTAACAATGTTGGTCTTGGTTTGGGGATCGAGTGGCTCCCAGAGCTGGGTGTATCCTCTGAGTAATCCCTGGGCAAGAAAAGCGGCATCGACAAGGGGTTGTCCGCCACTCTTGGAGGTGAAGTTGAGCAAGTCGGGAGATGATGGATTGACAGCTACTGCCAGGGCTTTTCGTGTCAGAGCTATGTATTTGGCTCGCAGTTTACCTTCAGTGGTAGGGTCGGGTCCCAGTTCAAGCCAGGGTGCTAATCCGGCAAGGGTTCTTCCAAATGCTTCGAGATGGGAGACTTCTTTGCGGGAGGCTCCTTTGCTGATGACAGGCATGTTGGCCCGGAGCTTTTCATTGCTGAGGTTGGTGAGGACGGGGTCGACGATTTTAGTCATGACCGAAACCCAGTAATCGCGAGAGTCATAATTTGGGGTTGCTTTGGTTGGTTTTGTCTGACTGAAAACGGTTACACTCAATGTCAGGGTCAAGATGAATGTAAGGAGATAACTTGAGAAAGTCTTTGGATTCATGTTAATCGTTCTTTGAAATATTGGTTAGTTTTTGGTGGATGTATGCTCCTGCATGGTTTACATCCATAGTCCGTACCTTTGTGAAAAGGTCGGATGCTTCCTGAATGTTTTCCAATCCCAGGTGACCAAGTCCCATTAGATAATTGCAATTGATTTCGTTTCGTTTATTGAGATCTTCATCCCAAATCAGAAGGTCGGGTAGAGAGACTGCAAAGTAATCAATTTTAAATTCATCATGCAGATGTTTCTCACCATGGTTTTTCGGGTTATGAAAGCAGAGGTTGGCTTCTTCGGCTCGTCCCAGCTTCAATAAGGCCAGTCCCTGATAGAAAATCTGATCGGGTTGCTGATCATTATAAAACATGGCTGTGGATGGTTGGTTGTTTCCGGAGGTAGCCTTCTCCCAATAGTGTCTGGCCTTTTGGGTTTCATTGAGTCCTTCGTATGCACATCCCATCCAGTAGTGGATGTCATTTTCCCGTGCGCCATAGAGCTTTCCTTCTCCAAGGTTGTGAGGATACTGTTCAGTGGCCTGGAGGTGATGAAGTGCTGCCTGATAATCAGCTTGTTCTATAGCCTTCTTGGCAAGTTCAACATGCGAAAAGATGTATTGTCCTGTGACTTTTCCTTCTCCTCCTTCCCATGGATGGAAAGTATGTCGCATAAGCAGTGCCAGAGCCTCCTCACAGGCAGTTGTCATGTTGAGTAAAACGATGCGTTCAAGGTAAAGGTCGTCACGAAGGTCGATGCTCTCGGGATATTTTTCCAGATGTTCAAGACGGGTTGTGAAGGAGTAGTCGAGCTTTTTGTAAAGCTGGTCGAGCTCCATCAGGATTCTGGCATCGGTGGTGTCAAGATGGAAAGCGCATTCAAGTTCTGCCAGGGCTTTTTGTGGATCTGCTGACTTATTGTAATAAGCCAAAGCCAGATTTCTATGGACAGTTGGGAAGTTGGAATCCATGTCGCGGGAGGTTTCCCAGCATTGAATGGCCTCTTTATACTGCCTTGCCGCATACCAGAAGTTGCCTAAATAGTATGATGCTTTGGGTGATTTGGGAAGTGTTTTAATGGCACATTGCAGGGCTAAAATCTCCTCTAATCTGTTCGGAAAACAGTAGTCAGATTTCATCGTTTCAGCTAGCGAAAAATAATCAACTGCTTTGTTAGTTTCGCCTTGTTGAAAAGCATACCATCCCAGGAAATAAAAAGCTATTGGATATACATTATCTTGATCATCAATACAAGATTCAAGAATACATATGGCTTCTGCATACATTCCGGCCTGTGCATAGTCAATAGAATATTCAATATATGTATGGATATTTTCAGCAACTAAAACGTTAGTATTAGTACAAATCTGTTCGTCTTTTTCGATAAAATATTTCTGAAAATAGAGTCCATAATTGAAGCGATCCAGGGCAAGAGAATCCTCAATCCATTGGAGACTTTCACGCTTCTTTCCAAGCTTGAAAAGGACTGCTGATTTCAGGTGACGGGCTTTATGATTATGCCAGTTTCGGACAAGAGAAGAGTCGATGAGTTCGAGGGCAACCTCCCAGTCATTCTTCATACAGGCCAACTGGGCAAGGTTGAAATATCCTGCATCCTGACAAGCCACATTCCAGACGGATTTGTAAAAGGCATCGTAGGCTTCATCATTTCTTCCAAGAAAACGTAAGGTGAGTCCAAGATTAAAATAGGGTTCTCCATCGTTTGGGTTTGGATTTCGCTGGATGAGGGTGCTGATAGATTTCCTGAAAAAGGGTTCTGCCTGGGCAAACTGTCCGCGACGAAAAAGAAGAAGTCCCATGGCATTATTACAACGGGCATCTCCTGGTTCACGACGGAGGGCTTCCTTATAATAATCGACAGGGTTGAATGTGGCGTGGCGGTATTGTTCAAGATGTAGTCCGGTAAGGTAGAGTTGTTCGATGGAGTCAATCTCTTGGGGCAGCTTTGCCGGCTGGGCTGCTTCGGGAACAGATTTGGAGGTTGGAGGTTCGGGGGTGAAATCAACCAGCTGTTTCCCATTCTTGTCTTTGATGGTGATTGTGAAATCTTCAGGATTTTGTACGTTTGATATAATAATTGATTTTTCGAATGAGCCTTCAGGGGTGCTGTCGATAATATCATTGAAGAGGACATTGCCTTTAGCTTCAAGGCAAATGGACATGTCTGCATAGATTCCGGTGGTGTAGACTTTGACAATTGCCTTTCCATCGGCAAACTCAAGGTTGACCATTGCTTCTTTTGTAGCATTCTTTACGACTCCGAGATCGCGATAAGGCATGAAATACTGGCTGAAACTGCGTTCTTCATAAGGCATAATCCATGAGAAGTCGGGTTGGTTATCTGTGAAGACACCACACATCAGTTCAATGTAAGGGCCGTCTTCATCGGTAAGGTTACGATCCCAGGCCTGTCCAAAGTCACTGTTTCCCCAGGTCCATTGTTTCTTTCCGGGTGAGACATGGTGGTTGGCAACATGAAGTAATCCACCTTTGGAGTCATTTTCATAGCCTCCCACGAAATTATATTTGCTCTCAACTGCCATATAGGACGTGGGAACAGGGATATTCTTATAACGGGAAATGTCTACTCCGGCAGAATAATCTACCTTATAATAGGTTCCTTTGGCAATGGGAAACTCTGAGACATCACGTTTGCCATGATCGAAGACGGCATGGACATCGGGAGGGAAGACGGATTGATAGTGTTCATTGACATGGACAGCAGGATTGGCCCACCACAGGAAGGTCTGGGGTTGAGAGGTGCGGTTATAGAGTTTGGCTTTGATTTCAAGGTAGGCTTTATCGGGATGGAGAGTGAATCCGGTCATGGCTTTGGTCCGGAACATGCGTTCAAGCTCATTGCACCAGACGGTTTTGCTGCCATCTTCGTTTTCTTCTATAGACCATTCGGTGGGTTCAAAGGTGGAAGGGCGATGATGTTGTGGCCAGTTGAATTCTATGCCTCCCGAGATCCATGGACCGGTGAGGCCTACAAGGGCTGGCTTGATGACCTGGTTGTAATAGACAAAGTGGCGTTGTTTGATTTTATCGTAAGCCATCTGGATACGGCCTCCCAGCTCGGGCAGTATCATTATTTTGATGTATTTGTTTTCCAGGTAGAGGGCGATGTATTCTTTATCTTCTTTTTCGTCCAGGATCTTTTCGATGACAGGATGGGGATAGACTACACCACTGCTTCCCTGGTAGACACGTTTTTCTAAAAATATGGGATTCTTTTCAGGTTTTCCTATTCCATAGGTTGGGATAGTGACAACCTCTTTCCATGCTTTGACTTGCATAATTTATTATTTATTCAGTAATTGATGTTCGATCTCTTCCAGTGATTTTCCTTTGGTCTCGGGAAGCTTTCTCATAATGAAGAGGAAGCCGGCAATACAGATCAAGCCATATACCCAGAAAGTTCCGGAGGCACCAAAAGCTTTATTCAACAATGGAAAGGTATAGGTGAGGATGAAACAAGCAGCCCATAATCCAATAGTGGCTACAGACATTGCTGCTCCACGGATTTTATTGGGGAATATCTCTGAGAGCACTACCCAGGTTACTGGAGCTAATGACATACTATAACAGGCTATTGCCAGGATCACCAATACCAGTAATGGCCATCCCTGGAAATGGAAATAGTAAAGTGTTCCCATCACAGCATAGATCCCTGCAAGTCCTCCTGCACCCAAAAGCATAAGGAACTTGCGTCCCAGTTTATCTACTGTAAAGATTGCAACGAAAGTAAAGATCAGATTCACTCCACCTGTAATTACAATGTTGAACATGATGTCGTTTACACTGTAACCTGCTGATGAGAAGACCTCCTGGGCATAATTGAAGATGACATTGATACCACACCATTGTTGAAAGACTGCGAGTACAATACCCAATAACATGATGCGTCCTGCTCCATTCTGAAAGAGACTCATGAAAGAGACGCCCTTTTCATCAGCATGGATGGTTTTATTGATTTCTACCAGTTCTTGTTTGGCTACTTCTTCATCCGTGATGCGTTTCATGATGTTGAATGCCTTATCAGACCTGCCTTTTGCTACTAACCAACGGGGGCTTTCAGGAATAAACAAAACGAACACAAAGAACAAAGAAGCCGGGATGGCACAGATCCAAAACATCCATCGCCATCCTTCCTGACCATTCCATGAAGCCAGGATATCTGCAGGGGTTGCTCCGGGAGCTACAGGTTGTGCTACTCTCCAGTTGATGAGTTGTGCTGCCAGAATCCCGATAACAATGGTTAACTGGTTGAGGGAAACAAACTTTCCACGTACATTGGAAGGAGATACTTCGGCAATATACATTGGGGAAAGATTAGAAGCCAACCCAATACCTATCCCTCCCAGAATACGAAAGACGATGAAGAAAGTAAAACCATTGGCAGAACCCGTTCCGATACTGGCTATGATGAAAAGTGCGGCAGCCAGCAGGAGTAGTTTCTTGCGTCCATAAGCATCACTCAGCATTCCTGAAAGCCAGGCACCGGCAAGACATCCTATCAGGGCGCTTCCCATCGCCCATCCCTGCATGTAAGGTGATGAACTTGTAATGTGGAAAAAGGGTTCGTAGAAAGGTTTTGCTCCTCCTATCACCACCCAATCGTAACCAAATAAAAGGCCTCCGAATGCTGATGCTATAGAAATAGCCAGAATATATATAAGGTTAATTTTACTGTTTTTCATGCTTGAAAATGTTTATAAGTTTTTTTCTGATTTAAGCTTAATTGGTTAAGGATATTATCTTTTGAAGTTCAATGTTTAGTGTGGGAGAGAACTCAGCCTTGTTCATATAGCTTTTCAGACTGAATAGTAGTTGTCGTGCTTCAGGACGGGTGTTTGCATCTGTAAGCAAATCTATACCGGAAACCATCAGTTTGCCATTACCAACTTTGCATTCAAATACTAATCCTAAAGGTCTTGCCGTGACCCAGTCATCAATCACTCTGACGATAGGATGGATTCCAGTAGTAACTGCATCCAGACGGATGGCATTGGAATGTGCCATTGCATCCCACCACTGCCAGTTACTGTAACTTTGGGTTGGGAATTCTTTCAATGCCGGATGCTTAGGATCACAAAGGATGCCTAAAGTGACCGGTGGTTGAACATGAGTCCAGGCTGTATTCCAGAAGATACTTGAGAATCCAATTGCAATATCTCCACCCTTTTCTTTTTTCAGGGTTCCTTTTTTAAGTGTCAACAGGACCTTTCCTCCTTTCTGGAGAGTCTCCAAAGCCTTTGAATCTAAAGTCTGGGTTACAAGGATCTCAGGATTCGTTTCGGGAAGGGTATTAGGATAAACAAAGATCTCCCAGGTGTTTTTATAATTATTCAGATAGACAGTTAAGGTTAGGTGGGAAGGTTTAGTAATAGTGGATAAGGGTTGTGTTATTTTACCCAACTGAATGCCATTACCCCAGGGGATATCTGTTTTATTCAATGTTCCTTTGAAAAGAATCTTGCCATCTTCTGACTTTACATCCCATGAAGGTATTACATTCTTTAAAGATGTGGGTCCAAACTGAGCAACTTCTACAGAAGCAACAAGTTCTTCATTATTCAAATAAACCATTTTGGGTAAACGGACCAATGGAACTACGGAGTTGCAGAATTTACTGTATTCAGCCGCTGTGATATATCCTTTATCCTGCCAGAATGCATTCAGCACACCAACCAGTGCAGTGCCTTGTCCGGGGAAATCATTTAATCCCAACAGTTGAAATCCTCCAAATCCCTTAGTTCGCAAGGCTGCTTCAATGTCAGCCTTATAACACAAGGTCTGTAGTTTTCCTGAGGCATAAAGAAAGTCTTCAGATAAATTACCCATGCCATTTTCGGTAAGTTTGTCTCTGAAGATCTCGAAGTTCTTTGCCTTTAAGACACCATCATATTTGGCGATTTCTTTGAAGTCGGGATAGACACACCATTGTCCGATCTCATGACTTACTGTGGGGTGATGCCATTTTGCAATGATAGCAGACCAGTCATAATCACTCTTTGGTGCAGATTTGTTGATAATGCTTCTCAGACCTGCGCCCCATAACTGAATTCTTGGATCGGAGGTGCTGTTGTAATCGTTTTCTTCAATAATCGGCCAGCCAGCTGCTGAGGTATATAGCCGGCGTGGGTCTTTTGCTTTCCAGTATTTGACAAAATCAGTGAGAAACTGAACATATCTTTTTCCTGCCGGCTCATTGCCATAGGCCATCATACAGAAGGATGGATGGTTTCCATATGCCTTCACTATGCGATTGCTTTCATCATATATATATTGATCGAGTGGTTTGCCGTCACCAATAGTTGCTCCCTGGTTTGCCCATGAAGAACATTCAATCTGAAGGTAAAGTCCAAGTCGGTCGGCAGCTTCAAAGGCAGCATCTGGAGGACACCAGGAATGAAAACGGATATTGTTTAATCCATAGGCTTTGCAAACTGTAAATTCCTTAATCCATGATGCCACATCTGTTGGGGGATATCCTGTTTTAGGAAATGCTGCACATTCTAAAGTTCCCCTCATCATGGTAGGTTGACCGTTGATCAAAAACTGAGTGCCCTGAGCAGAGAACTCATGCATTCCAAATCTTACAGCCTGATGATCCTGTGGTGACTTATCTGAAGTTAAAGAGACATCCATCTTGTAAGTATCGGGATGAAATTCACTCCATAACTTTACATTGTTACCCATTGGATAAACTATCTCTACCATAGAATGTTTTTCTATGACCTGACTTTTAATGATCCTGGGTAGGGTTGTTGCTAGCTGGTATCCCAAAGAAGCTACTAAATCAATCTTTGCATTTACAGGTAAGCCTGTGTTATTATTGATTTCTATTTGAGCCGTTACCTCATGCTTTTTAATATCAGGGTACAATCTGATAGCATTAATATAAACTGCAGGTCTTGCTTCTAAATATAAATCGCCAACCATTCCGTTCCAATTGGATTGTGTATGATCCGAAATGCTGTGTGAATTGACTCCAACTGCAAAGTCTTTCACTCTGTTGTCAACACGGACTGTAATTTGATGTTTTCCTGCTGTTAAGAACTTTGACAGATCAAACACATGCGCTGTCGCAAGGCTGTTTTGCATCCCTACTTCTTTGTTATCCACCCAGACTGTAGTTTCCCAATGACTACGTTCAATATAAAGCGCTACATATTTGCCATTCCAGGAAGCAGGGATCTCAATAGTCTTTTGATACCAGGCTGCTCCCTTATAATATTTTACAGGTTGGAGCCAGAATGGAACCTTAATATTTCCGGCTATTCTATACTTTGCATACTCCGGCTTCTTAAACCATGAGGAGTCTATGATATCTCCTGTCCAGGGTGTGTGTACCGTAATGTCATTTCCTTTGCCGTTGGTAGTCATTGATCCGGGAAGAATAATTTTATCCTTCAGGGTATGTGTAAACCATTGTTGTTCGATTCCTTTGTCCAGAGAATCAATCTGAAAGGACCAGTTTCCGGCAAGATTAATCTTCTGAATCTCCTGGATGGTTTTCTTAGGCGATTGTGCCTTACCAGTGGTATTTAATGTGATCTGAAAAAAAACAAGTAATAGTAGAGGGATAAACTTTTTCATGGTATTGTTTTTCAATTGGTGTAGGATATTTGATTGTGGCTGTAAAAGACAAAATTAGAAAATTGATTTCACAAAAATAGGAGCAGTCAGGTTGCTTGTAAATGGATAAATAATTTAAATACTGGATTATCTTACGATAAATTCTATATTTATCAAAAATTAAATATTATCGATGGATGGGATATCATCATTCAATTTAAACATCAAACAGTGAAGAAGAAAGAAGGATTTACCGGGCAGAATTCTGTGAACCTACCGGGTTCTTTGTTACAGGAACTAGCTAAAGATGCTGATTTTAATAAGTTATATCTTACAGATATTGGATTTTACCCGAATGCTGTACATCATTTCAGAGAACGAAAAGAAGGGTGTGCCGAATATGTATTGATCTTTTGTGTAGCCGGAAAGGGTTGGTTTCACGTCAATCAGGAGAAGAAAAAAGTCGAAGCCGGCCAGTTCTTTATCCTTCCTCCCGATCGTTTGCACGGTTATGGAAGCCTGAACAGTGATCCATGGACTATCTACTGGGTACATTTTACCGGGAAAAGAGCAGAACAATTTTCCATATCAGACAATGAGTTGCTCCAATCAACGATGCTGAATGAAAATGATAAAAGGATCACACTCTTTGAAGAAATCATTCAATTACTGGGAACAGGTTTAAGTTCTGAAAACCTCTCCTATGCCATGTTTTGCCTGGGTCATCTACTGGCCATGTTTAAATACAATAGAATTTATGTCAGGGGACAAAGTATGGTTCCCAATGATGTCTGTGATCAGGCCATCGCTTTCATGCAAAATAAAGTTTATCAAAAAGTAAAACTTGAAGAGATAGCCAAAGCAGTCCGGCTCTCTCCATCCCATTTCTCCTCTGTCTTTAAAAAGAGGACCCAACGTGCTCCCATGGAGTATTTTATTTTTCTAAAGATCCAGAAGTCATGTCATTTACTGGACACTTCTAACCTTAGAATTAAAGAGATCTCTTCTAGTCTGGGTTTCGATGACCCCTATTATTTCTCGCGTCTCTTTAGTAAAGTGATGCTTTTATCCCCTGTTGCCTATCGAAAAAAGAGAAAAGGTTGATTTGAAAACTCCTTCTCAATACCTATATATTCAATCTCAATTTTTTATAACTTTGCACGCAATTTTGAGATTAGAAAATTTGTTGCACAAATGAAGAAATACAAAGAATATAAGCATTTAAACCTTCCTGAAATTGGAAAGGATGTTCTCAAATTCTGGGACGAAAACAAAGTTTTTGAACAGAGCCTGGAAAAAGGGAAGAACCATACACCTTACATTTTCTATGAAGGACCTCCTTCTGCCAATGGTCAGCCCGGCATCCATCATGTGATGGCACGTGCTATCAAAGACATTTTCTGTCGTTTTAAAACTATGAATGGTTTCTATGTTGCCCGCAAGGCAGGATGGGATACCCATGGTTTACCTATCGAACTCAGTGTTGAAAAGACATTGGGCATCACCAAAGAAGACATTGGCAAATCCATTTCCGTTGAAGAATACAATCAGGCTTGCCGTAAGGAAGTCATGAAATATAAAGATTTATGGGATGACCTGACCCTCAAGATTGGTTATTGGGTTGACCTTGATGATCCATATATCACTTTTGAAAATAAATATATTGAAACGCTGTGGTATCTTTTGGCCAAACTCAATGAAAAGGGTTTGTTGTACAAGGGTTATACCATCCAGCCATATTCTCCTGCTGCCGGAACCGGATTGAGTTCACATGAACTAAATCAACCCGGATGCTATCGTGATGTAAAAGACAGTACGGTAGTTGCCCAGTTTAAGGTTATCAGAAATGATAAGAGTGAATTCCTTTTCAATGATGTACAGGGTGATCTGTTTATCATTGCCTGGACGACTACACCATGGACGCTTCCTTCAAACACAGCACTTTGTGTTGGTCCGAACATAGAATATGTTACAGTTAAAACATTCAATCCTTACACCTATCTTCCTATCAACGTTGTGCTTGCAAAGGCATTGCTTGAAAACTATTTCCCTGCAAAACATGCTGATCTTGAACTAAGCTCATATGAGCCGGGACAAAAGGCTATACCATTCCAGGTTGTTGGCGAATGCAAAGGAACTGATCTGGAAGGAATCCGTTATGAGCAGCTGATGCCTTATGCACAGCCTGAAGATGGTGATGCATTCAGAGTTGTTACAGGTGACTTCGTAACAACTGAAGATGGAACAGGTATCGTTCACATTGCCCCAAGTTTTGGAGCTGATGACTTCAAGGTTGGAAGAGCCAATGGAATTGGTTCACTGACACTTGTTGACAAGCAAGGTCGCTTTACAGACGTGATGGGAGAGTTTGCTCATCGCTTTGTTAAGGCCGAATATGAAGAAAACTACGATCCTAAGACAACAGAGAGTGTCGATGTTGCCATCATCGTAAAACTTAAAAGAGAAAACAGCGCCTTCAAGGCAGAGAAATACGAACACTCCTATCCACATTGCTGGAGAACAGATAAGCCAATTCTTTATTATCCTTTGGACTCATGGTTCATCAAGAGTACTCAGGTAAAAGAAAGAATGATCGAATTGAATAAAACCATCAACTGGAAACCTGCTTCAACAGGTACCGGTCGTTTTGGTAACTGGCTTGAGAATCTTGTCGACTGGAATCTATCCCGTTCACGTTACTGGGGTACTCCATTGCCTATCTGGGCAACGGAAGATCAATCTGAAAGAATCTTTATTGGTTCTATTGCTCAATTAAAGGAGGAAATCGAAAAGTCTGTTAAGGCAGGATTCATGCCAGCCGATCATTTACTGAAAGATTTTATCCCCGATGATTTCTCAAAACAAAACTATGAGAAGTTCGATCTTCACCGTCCTTTTGTAGATGAAATCTTTTTGGTTTCTTCTACCGGTCAAAAGATGACCCGTGAGCCGGACTTAATAGATGTTTGGTTTGACTCTGGCGCCATGCCTTATGCCCAATTCCATTATCCTTTCGAGAATGGTGATACCCTGCAGAATTATTTCCCTGCTGACTTCATCGCCGAAGGTGTAGACCAGACCCGTGGATGGTTCTTCACACTCCATGCTATTGCTACCATGGCTTTTGATTCTGTTGCATTCAAGACAGTAGTTTCCAATGGTCTCGTACTGGATAAGAATGGCAACAAGATGAGTAAACGTCTTGGTAACGGTGTGGATCCTTTTGCTACTATCGAGAAATATGGTCCCGATGCAACCCGTTGGTATCTGATTACCAACTCACAACCATGGGATAACCTCAAGTTTGATTTTGAAGGTGTTGCTGAAGTAATGCGTAAGTTTTTCGGAACGCTTTACAATACCTACAGTTTCTTTGCCCTTTATGCCAACATCGATGGCTTTAAATATACAGAAGCAGAAGTTCCTGTCAGTCAGCGTCCAGAGATAGATCAGTGGATCTTATCGGAACTCAATACCCTGATCAAGAATGTAAACGACGCATACAATGATTATGAACCTACCAAGGCTGGTCGTGCTATTGCTTATTTTGTAGATGCACATCTTTCTAACTGGTATGTTCGTCTCTGCCGTCGTCGTTTCTGGAAAGGCGATTACTCTACCGATAAAATATCTGCTTATCAGACACTCTATAGATGCTTAGAAGTGATTTCAAAACTCTCAGCTCCTATTGCTCCTTTCTTTATGGACCGGTTATTCACAGACCTGAATAAAATCACCAAACGTGAGGATGTTGTCTCTATTCACTTGAGTAATTTCCCGGTTGCTGATGAATCTTTCATCAACAAGGAGTTGGAAGAACGTATGGAATTGGCTCAGACTATTTCTTCTATGGTATTATCTTTAAGAAAGAAAGTCAATATCCGTGTTCGTCAGCCTTTGGCAAAAATCATGATCCCGGTGCTCGATGAGCATTATCGCAATCAGATCGAAGCCATCCGTAACCTGATTCTTTCCGAAGTCAACGTGAAAGAAATAGAATATCTCACCGAAGGATCGGGTGTGTTGGTAAAGAAAATAAAACCCAACTTCAAGACTTTAGGTCCACGTTATGGTAAACTCATGAAACAAATTGCCACTGTAGTTGGTGAATTTGATCAGAAAGATATTGCCGAACTGGAAAACAAAGGATCACGTATGCTGACCATAAACGGCGAGGATGTTGAGTTATTGATCACTGATGTAGAGATCATGGCTGAAGACATTCCGGGTTGGGTATTGGCCAGTGAAGGGACTGCTATTGTTGCACTGGATATCACAATCACACCTCAGTTGAAAGAGGAAGGTATTGCCCGTGAGTTTATAAACCGTGTTCAGAACTTACGTAAAGAGAAGAATTTTGAGGTTACGGATAAGATTGTATTGCAAGTTGAAATAAAGGATGAAATCGCATTATCTATTCAAAACAATTTTTCCTACATTTGCGCCGAGACACTAGCAGAATCTTTGGACCTGGTTAAGTGGATTAATAAAGACGAAAAAATCCTTATTGAGTTAACCGAAGAGTTGTCGACTTATATTACGATTGAAAGAGTATAACTCAAAACCAAGTTATTATTAAGAGATTAAAAAAACATCGTTCATGGACAAGACAGAAACAGGGCAGGAAGAATCTCTGAAAAACAGATATTCTGATGAAGAACTTGATGAATTCAAGGTGCTTATACTCGAGAAGCTACGTAAAGCTACACGCGATCTTAAAATGCTTACTGAAGCTTACACCGTAAGTAATGAGCATGATACAACTGATACTTCTCCAACGTTCAAGATATTGGAAGAGGGTTATCAGGTGATGTCTAAAGAAGAAAACAGCCGTTTGGCAGCCCGACAGGATAAATTTATCAAGGCCCTTGAAAATGCACTCATCCGCATTGAAAACAAGACTTATGGTATTTGTCGTGTAACAGGTAAACTCATTTCTAAAGAGAGATTACGTGCTGTTCCTCATGCAACACTGAGCATTGAAGCCAAGTTAATGCAAAATCAAAATGAGAAACGTGCTGTCATGCCTAACAGATCATTCCTTGATGAATAATTTACGTTAAATATCCTGTCGAACTTTTGCATCTGCATTCGAGTGGATGAACTTAAAGTTATGTAACAATATGAATAAAATGAAGGGCTTAAGACTACCATTAACAATTATTTTTCTCGTACTACTCCTTGACCAGACGATTAAAATCTATATTAAAACACATTTTCTTTTAGGTGAGGAGGTTCGGTTTGCTAATTGGTTTATCATCCATTTTACTGAAAACCCGGGTATGGCATTTGGCATGCAATTCTCTGGTGACTGGGGTAAACTTATCCTGAGTCTTTTCAGAATCGTGGCTGTCGGATTGATTTCGTGGTACATGGTTAAATTGGTAAGAGATAAAGCTCACTGGGGACTTATTACTTGTGTCGCATTTATTGTTGCAGGTGCTGCCGGCAATATTCTGGATAGTGCTTTCTATGGTCTTTTCTTTAACGACAGTACTTTCTGGCAAGTCTCAACTTTTATGCCTTCAGGTGGTGGTTATGCCGGCTTCCTTCATGGAAAAGTAGTCGACATGCTTTATTTCCCACTTATTTCCGGCACTTTCCCTCATTGGGTTCCTTTCTGGGGTGGTGAAGAGTATTTATTCTTCCGACCTGTCTTTAATATTGCAGATTCATCTATCACTTCAGGGGTAATAGCTATTCTAGTCTTCCAACGTTCATTCTTTGAACCCAAAAAGAAGACAGAAGAAGTAGAAAATCTGGCTGCTGAAGAAGGACTTGAAGCCAATGAAGCAGAGACTAAATCAGAAGATATTGAAAATCAAATATAAAACATCCAATTTTTCTAAATAATTTTTATAGGCGTAAATTGTTTCCTGATTCGTTTTGTTTCTAATTTTGCGCCATTCAAAAGACTATTATAATTATGTCAGAACAAGTTGCCGGGGTTATCTCACAAATCATTGGTCCTGTTGTAGATATCACCTTTGATCAGGACGCTAAACTTCCAAACATTTACGATGCGCTGGAAATAACTAATGAGAATGGTAAAGTTATCGTTCTCGAAGTTCAGCAGGATATAGGTGAAAATACACTCAGAACCGTTGCGATGGATTCTACCGATGGTTTACGCCGTGGTATGAAAGCTACTGCTACAGGTCGTACTATTTCAATGCCTGTTGGTGCGAACATTACAGGACGATTATTTAATGTAATCGGACAAGCTATTGATGGACTGACTCCACTGCCAGCAGGTGATGTAGCCAGTATTCACCGTGATCCTCCAAAGTTTGAAGAACTTACTACAACAAAAGAGGTTCTTTACACAGGTATCAAAGTTATTGACCTTATCGAGCCTTATTCAAAGGGTGGTAAGATTGGACTTTTCGGTGGAGCAGGTGTAGGAAAGACTGTTATCATCATGGAACTTATCAATAATATTGCTAAGAGCTACGAAGGACAGAGTGTATTTGCAGGTGTAGGAGAACGTACCCGTGAAGGTAATGACCTGCTAAGGGAAATGATCGAATCAGGAGTTATCCGTTATGGAAAAGCCTTTGAAGAAGACATGAAAAAAGGCGGCTGGAATCTTGATCTGGTTGACTATGATGAATTAGCCAAGAGTCAGTGCACACTGGTGTTCGGTCAGATGAACGAACCCCCCGGAGCCCGTGCACGTGTTGCTTTGTCAGCATTGACAGTAGCAGAGTATTTCCGTGATGGAGATGAAAAATCAGGTGGTCGTGATATTTTGTTTTTTGTTGACAATATTTTCCGTTTCACTCAGGCCGGTTCTGAGGTATCAGCTTTGTTAGGCCGTATGCCATCAGCCGTAGGTTACCAGCAACTCTGGCTACTGAAATGGGTATCATGCAGGAACGTATTACTTCAACCAAGCGTGGATCTATCACATCCGTACAGGCTGTTTATGTACCTGCTGATGACATGACTGACCCTGCTCCTGCCACAACATTTGCCCACCTTGATGCAACCACAGTATTGAGTCGTAAGATTTCTGCTCTGGGTATCTATCCTGCTGTTGATCCTCTGGATTCAACATCACGTATTCTTACTCCCGAGGTTGTTGGTGAAGATCATTACAACACAGCACAACGCGTGAAGGAAATCCTTCAACGTTACAATGAGTTGCAGGACATCATCGCAATTCTTGGTATGGACGAACTTTCTGATGAAGATAAACTGGTTGTTCACCGTGCACGTCGTGTACAGCGTTTCCTTTCACAGCCATTCCATGTAGCTGAGCAGTTCACCGGAACACCCGGAGTTATTGTTCCTATTGAAGAAACTATCAAGGGCTTTAAGATGATTCTGGATGGCGAAGTGGATTATTTACCTGAAGCAGCATTCAACCTTGTTGGTCCTATCGAAGATGCCATCGCCAAGGGAAAGAAAATGCTTGAAGAAGCTAAGTAAGTTTACTACGTTTTCAAAATATAATCTATGTTCGTAGAAATAATCACACCAGGGCAGACGCTATTTTCAGGAGAAGCCAAATTGGTTCAACTCCCCGGAGCTGAAGGATCTTTTGAAGTCATGCAAAACCATGCTCCCATTATTGCTTTATTGCAAGCCGGGAATGTTAAAGTAAAAGATGCTGAAAACAAGGATCTTTTCTTTGAAATCAATGGTGGCGTTATGGAAAATCTAAAAAACAAGCTGATTATTCTGGCTGAATAAAAGGCTTAAACATAAATAAAAAGCGGCATGGATCGATGATCTGTGCCGCTTTTTTTGTTTATATCCGGTTGAGAATTATAATTCTGATTTATCAATGCCTGCTTGTTTAAGGATAGCATAGAATGTACCTTTTGGTAAGTCTTTATTACTATGAACAGGCACTATTACTGTTTTACCTGTTTGTGGGTTGTAATATAAATGATGACTTCCGCTTACCCGTTTAAAATAAAAGCCATATTCTTCTAAAATCCGGATTAAGTTTTTGGCTGAAAGGTTTATGCTATTTTCAGGTTAATAGAATATTCCAATGTATTGCTATCATCCGGAATTTCTTCACCTCTGTCCTGAAGCTCTTCAATGTAAAGCGCTATAGCTTCTTTTGCCATTTCTAAGGCATGGTCAACATTATCTCCATATGTAATACCCCCCGGTAATGCAGGAAAAGTAACAGTATATGGACCTTCGGGTTCCTTGTGAAGTAATATTTTATAGGTAAGTTGCATTTCTTTAAATTTTATTGATCAAAAGTAAAACGCATGAAAAGTGATTCAATGTTTTAGTTTCAGTTAAGAACAAATATGGAATGGTTCAGTTTGAAGAGACCTTAATCAATTATTTATTTCTTAACGCAGTTCAAATATAAACAATATTTCCCAAAAATCGTGAGATAATTACCATAAAATTACCCGATAATTACCCTACAATTACCCCCTTCTTCATGTTTTCTTCATGTTACCTTGATCATACCTCAATCTAACCTTCATTCTATAATATGATGATAGTACTAAGGTATAGCCAAGATCCAGATAAATTATAATCAACAAAGGGGTAATTGTGGGGGAATATTCGGGTAAAATGAAGATAATATTTATATTATCTGATCAGAATAGAGACCTACACGTCCTAAAATGAGTTTATAAGACAGACAAACTAAAAACAAAAAAAGCTGCAATTTGCAGCTTTTAATAAAGTGGTACCACCAGGAATCGAACCGGGGACACAAGGATTTTCAGTCCTTTGCTCTACCAACTGAGCTATGGTACCGCTCAGGTTTGATGGTGCAAAAGTACAAGGATTTTTCGGATTTCAAAAATATTCACTGAAATAATTTTTGAATCTGCACTTACTGTAATTTTGCATCCTGTTTAGTCCTGAAAATAAACAGACTAAAAAACACATTATTTTTATGCGGCTTATCATTGATATTGGGAATACCCTGGCTAAAGTTGCCTTGTTTGAAGATTTGGAACCTCTTGCGATTACATATTTACCCCATCTGACTATAGAAGCGCTTGAACTGTTTCTAAAGGAAAGCAACTTTTCCAGACCAGAAACGGCCATCCTTTCATCGGTAAGGCAGTCTGATGAACACGTTATTGATTATCTGAACTCGAATTTCAAACTTTTAATCCTTTCTGCCCAGACACCAACACCACTTAAAAACTTATACAACTCCCCTGAAACTCTGGGCTATGACAGACTGGCAGCAGCAGTTGGGGCAGTAGCTTTATTCCCCAATAGGAATATTTTAATAATAAATACAGGCACGGCTATAACATATGATATTGTTACCCGTTATAGTGAATACCTTGGTGGAGCAATTTCACCCGGATTGACGATGCGTTTGATGGCTTTACACAACTTTACTCAAAAACTTCCACTTGTAACACTAAAAGATGATGCTCCAATGGTAGGAACAACTACCGAGAAAAGCATTATTTCGGGTGTTCTTAATGCTACCCGTGCTGAAATTGATGGTATGATCGAAAGATTTAACAATCATTATGAGCAGTTAGCCGTTATTTTGAGCGGAGGCGATGTTAAATATTTTGATAAAAGTTTAAAAAATAGCATCTTTGCAATCCCAAATATTGTAATTTCAGGTCTGAACCAACTATTAGCTTTTAACTTTGGAAAGAAAAATTATTAGGCACTTAATCGCCACAGCACTCATAATCACGTGTACAGTCACCTCGTTTGCACAGGTTAGAATAGGATCTCCGTATTCGAGATATGGACTTGGTGACTTAAGTAAGGACAATTCTGCATTTTTTATGTCCCTAGGAGGTACTTCATTAGGAATCCGCACTTCAAGTTTTGTAAATCATTCAAACCCTGCGTCATATACAGCCATTGACACAACGTCTTTTGTGTTTGACGGAGGTGTTTACGCTCAATCATCAACTTTAAAAACAACTTCTGCTAGTCAGACCGGTGGTTATTCTTCTCTGGGATCTGTTCTTTTTGGCTTTCCAATATCAAAAAGAATCAAGGCCAGCTTTGGATTAATGCCTTTTACAAACGTAGGTTATAAAATTTCCGATCCTCGAACAATAACTTATTCTGCCGATAGTGTCATTAAAGTGAATAATATTTATGACGGAAGTGGAGGTATCAATAAAGCCTACCTGGGATTTGGATACTATATCAGTCATAATCTTTCGATAGGTGTGAATGCTGACTTCCTTTTCGGAACAATAAACCGGAACAGCACTTCATATTATCCTGATTTAACCTATGCCAACAGTTATCGTCAGACAACCTCAATAAAAGTCAATGACTTCAATTTGAATTTTGGTCTACAGTATACGGCTAAAATCGGAAAGGACAAACACTTTACACTTGGTGTAGTTTACTCACCGGCTGCTAACATCAAGGCATCTAATGATACTTTGGCCAATATGGTTAGTGCTACTGATCCTGAAACAGTTTTATACACACTTCGCGCTTCTAAAACAAACAATGGGAAAATTTCTATTCCTGAATCATTTGGAGCAGGTTTTGCTTTTGAAAGAGATGATAAGTTTTTGCTTGCCGGTGATTTCAAGATGCAGAATTGGACAAAACTCAAGATGTTTGAGGTGAATGACTCTTTAAAAAACAGTTGGCGTGGATCATTAGGACTTCAGATCATTCCTAATTCGCTTGATTATAATAGTTATTTCAAACGTGTCAGATATCGTTTTGGCTTAGAGTATAACAACACATATCTCCAGATGAACGGAAAACAACTTACTGATTTTGGCTTTAGTTTTGGAGCAGGGTTCCCTGTAAGAAAATCTCAGACTGATGTTTCAAGAGGTATGGTTAATGTTGCTATTGAAATAGGGAAAAGAGGAACAACAAATTCGGGGCTCATCTCTGAAAATTATTTCCGATTTACACTCAGTGTTGCTATTTATGATTTCTGGTTCAGAAAGCAGAAATATTATTAATCGATATAAAATTGGCAAGGGAATATTCCATTGAAAATGAGGTTTGCATCTATTCTGTTAGTGGTTTTGACATCCTGGATGATTCTTGGCACACTGGAAACAAATGCTCAGACGAATGGATCCAGGTTTGGACAGGACAGTGTGCGATGTGTTACAAACCTTGCATTGTATCGTGATTTTTACAAGCAAAAGAAATATAAAGACGCACTTGGCCCCTGGAGATACGTCTTTAACAATTGTCCTCGTGCCACCGAAAATATCTTCATCAACGGCATCAATATGTACAACGTCTTTATTGCAGAACAGAAAGATTCTGCAATAAAGAAAAACCTGGTTGATACCTTGATGATGATTTATGATCTACGCATAAAATATTACGATAACGAAGGAAAACATCTGGCAAACAAAGCAAATGATCTATTGCGTGCCGACTCTACCCGATCATTTGAAGCTTACGGAATGCTGAAAAAATCAATAACACTGCTTAATTCTAATTCCGAAGAAACGACATTGATTAATTTTTGCAGTACGGCTATCTCTGGTTTAAAAGCAGGGCAACTACAAACGGATGCCATCATAGATTTGATTAACCGATCCGGTTCGATTATAGATTTTAACCTCAAGAAAGCAAAGATTAAAACCGACAGTCTGAAATGGAACAGGATCAGGACTATCATTGATGCCAATACTTTTCCATTGCTCCAATGTAATGAGATCTCTGCTCTGTTCAGGAATATGTTGAGTGCCGAACCTCAAAACCTTGGGTTGCTAAAAAGGATCACAGAAATACTATTCCACAGAGGCTGCACGGATGATTCGCTCTATCTCATCACATTGGAACGGACAAATGCACTGGAACCAAATACCAATACTGCATTTCTGATAGCAAGAGAATATCTGAAGCAAAAAAACAGTATTGCTGCGGTTGCTCGTTTAACTAAAGTAGCTGAGAAATTAAAAGACAATGCTTCAAAGGCAGTTTGTTACTATTATCTTGGGGTTATTTATGCAGAGGTCAAAGATTTTCCCAAAGCAAGAACAAATGCTCTCAAAGCTATTCAGCTAAAGTCTGATTATGGCGAACCTTATTTGTTGATCGCTGACTGTTATGCCAGGAGTTCTTCAGATTGTGGAAATGACAACATAACAAGCAGATATGTATACTGGTGTGCTGTTGATAAAGTAAATGATGCTAAAAGAGCAGATCCTAAATTAACAGTTACCGCTGACAATCTTATCACCCAATATACACGTAACTTTCCAACTAAAGAGATGTTGGCATCTAAAAATATAAAATCTGGAACGCAATATCAGGTTGGATGTTGGATAAATGAGACTACTTTAGTACGGATTATTAAGGAGATAAAAAAATGAAGACAAATAAGAATGCACACAACATATTATTAGTCTGTTTATTTGCTATGGTTGTAATGTTGTTCTCCTGTAGGGAAAACGATATAAAGCAGGTAAATAAAATAACTAAAATCGATAAGTCGCCCAGTCTGGCAGTTCAGACTTTGAAACAAGACTATGTTGAAAATGGGAAACTTGTTTATACCATGTCTAGTCCTGAAATGCAAAAATATGATCAACCAGAACAAAAAACAGTTTTCCCACATGGATTTAGCGCTATTTTTTATGATTCAGTGCAACATCAAAAAGGGACAGTAAGGGCCGATTTTGCACTTCAACATGATGCAACAGGGATAGTGGAGCTGAAAGGAAATGTTATAATCGTCAATTATGAGGCAAAAACCCGTATTGAAACAGAAAAAATGTACTGGAATCAAAAGTTAAAAACAACATGGGGCGATGTGGCAGTAAGAATCATCACACCCGAAAAAGTGGTGAATGCAGGCGGTTTCACTGCGACACAAGACCTTTCCAGATACACTATTTTGCGTCCAACGGGTACTTTTTACGTAAAGGAATTCTAAAGAGCATATTTTTTATTTTGGTGATATGAGTTTTATTGTAAATTTGTCTACTTTTTAAATAATTGAGAAATGGCTATTATTGGCTCCATACAGAAACACTCCAAGATCGTTATTATTATAATCGGTTTTGCACTCTTTGCATTTGTTGTTGGAAGTTTTACTCGGAAAAACCACTCAAATACAAATTACGTCGGTGAAATAAACGGCGATAAAATTCGCGGTGTTGATTTTTCCCAAAAGGTTGATCAAGCTACTGACATGCGCAAGCAAATGTCGGGTCGCACAAATGTCACTGCAGCTGAAAGCTTCAGTATTCGTGAATCTGTCTGGAATCAGATGGTTTCCAGTTTGATCATGCAGGACCAATATGATAAACTTGGTATTGATGTTAGTAAAGATGAAATGGATGATATGATTACAGGGAAAAACCCACATCAATACATCGTTCAAAACTTCACAGATCCTAAAACAGGTAAATTTGACCCTAAACAGGTTAAACAGTTTGTTGATAATCTGGATAAGGTTAATCCAGCTATGCGTAGTCGTTTTGAGATGATCAAAACATCTATCAAAGATTCACGTCTGGCTGAAAAATATCAAAACCTGATTGCCAATGCATATTATGTTCCCAAGGCATTCGCTAAAAAAGAATACCTTGCTCGCAATGAGCATGTCAGTCTGAGTACAATTGGTCTACGCTATGAGACTATTGCCGACAAGCAAGTCACCCTTACCGATGCTGATTATCAGAAATTTTATGATGATAACAAGAATCGTTATGAGCAAGAAGCTTCACGCGACATCGATTATGTCATTTTTGATGTAAAACCTTCTGCAGAAGATATGAAGGCGATCAATGAAGATGTTGACAAAATATATGCTGAATTTCAAACAACCAAAGAAATTCCTAACTTCGTGAACACCCGTTCAGATGCCAAATACGACAGTACATGGATAAAGAAAGGTGCTTTGCCGGCTCGTCTGGATTCATTGGCATTCAAAAACGCTCCCGGAACATTCATTGCACCATTTATCATCAACGATAATTACACAATGGCTAAGCTGATGGATGTTCAGTCACGTCCCGATTCATTAAAAGCCAGCCATATTCTCCTTACATTCGAAGGAACACAGGCAGGGGGAAAGCGTCCAAAAGAAGCGGCAAAGAAATTGGCTGACAGTATTCTTACCGCTGTAAAACAAGATCCTAAGAAATTGACCCTGCTTGCAATGAAATATTCTGACGATCCATCAGCCAAAACAAACTTTGGTGATCTGGGTTGGTTTACTGATGGCAGCATGGTTCCGTCTTTCAACAATGCATGTGTTAATGGAAAAGTTGGAGACGTAGTTCTGGTTGAATCACCTTTCGGATACCATATCATAAATATTACCGCCAAGACTGCTGCAATTAAAAAAGTACGCATGGCTATCGTCATCCGTAAGGTGGAAGCAGGAAACGAAACATTCGCCAAGGCTTATACCGCCGCAAGTACTTTTGCAGGTGAAAGCACAACAATGGATGCATTCGAAAAATCAGTTTCAGCAAAGGGTTTGAACAAACGTACCATGGAACGCATACGTCCAAACGAAGGTCAACTTCCGGGCTTGGATAACGCTCGTGAAGTAATTCGTTGGGCTTATAATACAAAAACTGAAGAAGGCAATGTTTCTCAGGTATTCGATTGTACCGGAAAATATGTAGTTGCAACATTGAAAATGGTTCGTGAAAAAGGAATTGCTCCTCTGGCACAAATCAAAAATGATATTAAAGCATTGGTAATGCGCGATAAGAAAGCTGAAATGTTAATTGCTAAAATGGGTAAAGTATCTTCTGTCAATAATTTCCCCAAAATGGCTGCAGCATTATTCTCAAAGATCGATACCATTCAGAATATAACATTTGCTTCTCCAAACCTTCCTTTCTATGGTCATGAACCGGCAATTGTCGGAACAGCCTTTGGAATGAAGAAAGATCAGATTTCTAAACCTGTCAAGGGAGAAGTCGCTGTATTCTTTATCAAGATCGACCAAATTGCACCTGCACCTGCAGCGGCTAACTATAATGGCGAAAAAGCTGTATTGGCAAATACTTTCCGTTCACGTGTTTATCGTGAAGTTTATCAGACAATCATGGATAAGACCAAAATTGTTGATAACAGGTTTATGTTCTACTAATTAATAACAACTAAGTATATTGAAGAACCGTTCCACAAGGACGGTTTTTTTTGTTTAAACAAACTGGTGTTTTGGTCGCATGGGAGTATTAGGGTATTTGATCTGTTGAGAAATGGGCAATATGGATCGAATTAGCCTCTCTGGCGCGTTTTCTCCCTAAAGACGATAAACTATCCATTAGATATTAAAGAAACTATCAGGTGGCTTAGAGAAGAAGAATATATGACCGGGATAAGTATGAAAGAATCTAGATCAGTTGGAGACGGTTGGCGTCTTGTTTGATAAAAATGAAGAGCAACATTGTGAATGCCCAAAGTGAGGAACCTCCATAACTTAAAAACGGAAGTGGGATTCCAATTACGGGTGCCAATCCGATAGTCATTGCTATATTGATGGCAAAGTTCATGAAAAAAATTGCTGCAACGCCATATCCGTATATGCGGGCAAAAGGAGATCGTTGTCGTTCGGCTACTTTAACAATCCGTGTCAGCAATAATATATAGAGTCCAATGAGTACCGAAGAACCAAGGAATCCCCATTCCTCTCCAACCGTGCAGAAGATAAAGTCGGTATCCTGAGCCGGAACGAATTTATATTTTGTCTGGGTTCCTTTTAAAAATCCCTTGCCGGCGAAACCTCCAGAACCTATCGCAATTTTAGATTGGTTTACGTTATATTCCGCTCCTTTTGGATCGGATTCTTTGCCAAGCAATACGTTGATACGTGTCTTTTGGTGTGCTTCAAGGAAGTGTTCGAATGAATAGTCGACAGTAAAAGCAAAAGCCGATGTGAGTAAAAATAGTCCGATAAGGTTTAGGATGTTCCTTCTGTTTTTCCTGATGAGCATTAACAATGCTAATGCGATGGCTAGCAGAACGGCTATCATGATAAATTTGCCAAAAAGAAGCGTCAGAATAAATAGGATAACAACTGCTATTCCCAGAAGCAAATAGTTACCAGAAAGGCCTTCACGATAGAGCACCAGTAGAAAACCGCCATAAACCAAAGCCGAACCGGTTTCTTTCTGTAACCGGATGATGACTGCCGGGAGAAGCAGTATAATTATAGGAATGAATTTATTTTGTAATTCTTTGATATTGATATTAAGGGTACTCATGTATTTAGCCAATGCAAGCGCCGTTGTTATTTTGGTAAATTCGGCAGGTTGGATACGGAAAGAACCGATGGCTAACCATGATTTAGAACCTGATACTTCTGTACCGGCAAAAATTGTTACAATTAATATTAAAATTCCAATGATATAGATCGGGTAGGCAAAAGTTGTAAGCAACTTTGAATCGATCAATAAAACCATCAAGGCAATTAAAAAAGCCGAACAAATCCATAACATTTGCTTCCCATATCTTTGGGTCGTGTCATAAATGAGGGGGTGAGAATCGTTTAATCCTGAGGCATAGATATTCATCCACCCGATTAACACCAATGCTGTATATAGACCTACAAGCATCCAGTCGATATTAGCGAATAACCTGGGCTGTTCTCTCTTCATCTTGTATGTTGTTGAAATCAATCATTTTTTTCTCTACATCAGGACGTTTAACCGTTCGGGTGAGGTATTTTTCAATCATCAGGCTGGATATTGGTCCTGCCCATGTGGCTCCAAATCCTGCGTTTTCAATGACTACACAAATTGCAATCTTAGGATTATTTTTAGGTGCAAAACCTATAAATATGGAGTGGTCTTTACCGTGAGAGTTTTCAGAAGTTCCTGTTTTTCCGCAAATCTGAATATCGGGCATAGCAGCACTTCGACCTGTTCCTCTTTGAACGACAGATGCCATTGCTTCAACCATCAGGTCGAAATGTGCCCGGTCAATCTTGGTAGAATGTTTTTCTTTGAATTTTGTGATATAGTTGTTAGGAGTTTTTATCCCCTTAACAAGATGAGGTATATAATAATATCCATGGTTAGCAAGCAGTACTGCATAGTTGGCCAGTTGTAAAGGGGTGGTTAGAACTTCACCCTGACCAATGGAAAGTGATCTAACGGTCATTGCATTCCATCTGTTATCATAGACTTTATCAAAGTATCCAAGCGAAGGGATGTTTCCTTTTTTCTCAAAACTGATATCACTTCCCAGGCGGTGACCAAATCCAAAAGATAATTCATTGTCATACCAAATCTGATAAGCTTGTTTTAAATTATCAAATCTCGAACTATTTAAAAAATGACTAAAAACCTGCCAGTGGAATGGGTTACATGATTCGGTAAGCGCTCCAACCACATTATTTGGTTGAGCGTGATTGTGTGTACATTTTATCGGAAATGAACCAGGACCCTGACAACCATACATGGTAGTCGGAGTTAAAGATCCATATTGAAGCGCAATGAGATCAAGGGACATTTTAAATGATGATCCCGGTGAGTAAAGTCCCTGGATGGCTCTTGGGATTAGTGGTTTAAGTGGGTCGTTGTAAAGTTCGGTGAAATTTTTAGCACGGTCTCTTCCTACAAGTAAATTTGGATCGTAGGAAGGACTTGACACCATTGCGAGGATTTCACCCGTTGATGGTTCTATGGCCATGATACTCCCTCGTTTATTTTTCATTAACTTCTCCCCATAAGATTGCAGATCGATGTCGATAGAGGTATACAATGGTTGGCCCATGATTGCAGCAGTATCGTACTTTGCATTATGATAGCTTCCGACTTCCCGGTTAAAAACATCAACCATCCGAATCTTCATCCCTTTCTTTCCACGGAGTTCTTTTTCATAGAATCTTTCTAATCCGGAAATACCAATATAGTCTCCCTGTTTATAGTAAGGACTTTTTTCAAGTTCATCGGGAGAGGCCTCCCCTACATAACCCAGTACGGTGCCTGCAGCTGCCTGTGGATATTTTCGGAGTGTTCGGGTATGGATATAAAATCCCGGATATTTGTATAGTTTCTCTTCAAGATATCCATAGGTCTCTTTTGAGATTTGTTTTTCAAAAACAGAAGACTGGAATGGAGAGAAAACTCGTGCTTTCTGGATACGGCTATTAAAACCATTCATGTCGATTCCGAGAAGATTGCAAAGCTCTGCCGTGTCAATTTTCTTGACTTGGTTAGGGATGACCATCAGGTCATAAGCAGCTTCATTGATGACCATTAATTTTCCGTAACGATCATAAATTAAACCACGAGCGGGATACTGCGTAATGTTTCTGTAAACGTTGTTATTAGCGGAAAGCACATAACTCCTATCTATAACCTGAAGGTAAAACAGTCGTAGTATAAAAATCAGACCAACAGCGTAGAAGGCCCCTACAATAATAAATTGCCTGTCAGAAAAAGTTCTTTTCATTCAATGCCAGAAATCAACTTACGGTACAACAATACCGATGGGGCAAAGGTAATTATTTTATGATAACATGGAAATCGGAAAACGAATATGATGTTGGATTAATCAGGGTTTCAGGGTTTTTTCTTAATAATTATTTCAGGTGTTTCAACAACATTGCTTTTGTTTAAAGCACGGTCCTGAATATAAATCTGATACTTAATTGTATCGTAGGGGGAGAGGTAATTGTTGATAAAAAGGGTATCATAAATCTCTCCACTGATGGTTTTATTTTTACCAACAGGGGTAAGATAAGGAATGCGTCCGTTGAACCAAAGGGTGTCAAGTTTACCCGTTTGAGTATTGGGAGAAGTGATGATTACTTCCTTGAAGTGTCCTTTTTGTTTCTCAAAGTATTTAATAAAAAGATCGTATTGATAAGCTCCGGTGTTTTGGGTCGAGGTAAGACCAAGATCACCATCTCCATCTGTATAGGAAATGGCAATGACACCACGTTGGTCAACACCGGTGGTATCAGGTAATTTAGTAATACCAGGACCAATCAGTTGAATTTGCGGAGCAATGGGGTATTGATCCTTTTTAATACAGCCATTAGCGATGTAAAGAATCAAAAAAAATATAATGACCAATGAAGGAATAATCCTGAGTCTCATGGAATTAAAATTTGAAACAGTATAAAATAATATTTTCATCACTCATAACAGAGTTTCGAAAGTAATTATTTAAACAAATCTAATACAAAAATAGACATCAAAAATCATTTTTTCTTATTATCTTTTCAAAGAAGTTGCCAATATTGTGGTTTTCTTAAAATGCTTAACTTCTCCTGATGAATTAAAAATTTCAGAATAGACGATATAAACGCCTGGGGGTGCTTTCGCATGGTTATCGGTCAATCCATTCCAGACAAAAGTATTTGTTGATGCTAGGAGAATGTTAGTGGCTAATCTTCTGATCAAATGTCCATAGATATCATAAATAATGATTGACATCAGTGATCCTGGTTTTTCGGGATTATAATGAATGAGCAGATTATCATCCACACCATCGTTATCGGGTGTAAATTGTACGGGTTCCAATGTAAATGATTGTGGAATCTGGTTTTGGGTGAAATGTTGTGAGTTTATTTTGCCGGGGGTTGAAAATCCGGCTGTCTCTGCAGCTGACTGCCAGTTGTTTTTTGTTTCAGAGGGACCATCGGGATCAATCCGTTCCAAAGAGACTCCGGTAGTAATCCTTAACATTTGGAAATGCATTGAAGGATCGAAACTTGCTTTATCAATTAACTTTCCTGTTGAATCTGACAGGGTGATAACTCCTCCGGTATTTGATAAAGCTGGAAAACCATCGACCTCAATTACGGCATTTGAATTAAGTAGGGGGAATTGTTTTAACAGTTGGGTTTTGTTTCCCGTCATAACGAAGTATTCTCCGGGTGGAAAAAGTTGTCCAGATAACGTTATACTTGTTGGGATTTTCTGAGTATTTGAAGTATTATTTTCTACTTTTAAATACAGCTTATGGAGATCAAAATAAAAAGATGTCCGGTTGTATATTTCAATAAATTCCTCTTTTCCTGTTCCGGGGTCGAACATGATTTCATTGATGACGATACATTTATAGGTTAAAAGTTCGGGCAGGCCAAATTGTAAAGAATAGGGAATCTTGAGTGGGTTGCCGGCACAATCTGTCAATGTATTGTTGATTGTTAGTTTGTAAGGAATATTTTTTAATAAAGGATCCGATAATTTGAGCAGGGCCGAATGATAAAGTGGTGCTTCAGGGATAACTGAGGAGATCTGAATTGTTGAAGGTGTTATAGAAAATAGTGAAGGGTTGGACAATTGGGAGGAATCTACAGTTTCTGAAAATGTAAGATGTAAATGAAGACTATCGGGTGGGAAGACTGATGATATTTGAGGTAAATGGGTGTCGGGTAGTGATGCATTTACTGAGTTTACGGATCCCGGAGTGCCTCCTTTCGCATCAATGGACGATCTGTAATTGGATGATTCACCACAGGGATTAAGAGGGTCAATCATTTCCAGTGACCATCCACCGGATATTTTGGAGGCATTGTCATGCCATTCAGGTTTGTAATCAACGGCATGAATAACCTTTTGGCTTTTGTCTTTTAATACGATCAGGCAACCGGTGTTCAACAGAGATAGACTTTTCAGAAGTATTAATTTCCCATAACTGTTCATAAAGGAACTGTTTTTTGTCTCTGAAAGGATAACATAAGCATGGGCGGCTATAGTAGAATCGGGAAGCAATTGCGTTGTTTTCCCTGTTTGAAGACTCCAGTTGTTAATGTTTATGGGGTAGTTTGATCTGTTGTAAAGTTCAAGATATTCACAATCTGGTAAACCTACGGGAGGAGAAGGGTCAAACATGATCTCACTGATCAGTAGATCAAAAGAATGTGGCGGATGATATATTAACGATGTCTGATTTTTAGATAAGACATTGCCATTCAGATCCTGGATTCCTTCATAAGTCAAACCGAAGCTTTGATCGATTGGAAAATCTTTGTTGAAGTCAAGATATAGGGTAGAACCCGTAGTTGGATCGGCGTAAACATTGTTCGGATGGGTTCCATCAGGCAAACTAAAATTTGAAGATTGAAGCGAGGATGATATTTCGATTGGTTCATTGAAATTTAACCTGATCTGATTACTTCCGGTTACAAAAGATTGTACAAGTACAGGGGGAGAAGTATCTTCCTGATAAGGACGGATAAGGATATCATCGAAATAAAAACCGGTGCTGTTTGAGGAGGTATATTTACAATACAATGAAAAAAAGCCGTCATAGAGTGGCGTGTTCTCAGTGCCGGAAGCTTCATCTGAGAATAAATTTGTTCCTGAATGATCTATTGATATATTCCATGATCCATTAGAAAGCCTGATAACTCTGATTCTGATAGAAAATGAATTTGCTATTGAACCGGGTATTCCCCTGCATATTTCGCGTGTTATAGTACCATTTTTATAGATGAGTGCAACTGCATCATTTGAAAGCGCTTCACCCAATTGAAGATAAAAAGCCTTGTTTGCAGTTGATGGATTTAAACTGTCAGCCAGTAGATAAATTCTGGCATTATTGTTATCAGAAGGGGCAAAAGAAAGATGTACCCAACATCGCCACTCCATTCCTTGTGAAGAAATCAGAGCAGTGGACAAGTAAGATGTTCCTACCCCTATAGTTTTCAGGTGAAGTTGATGGTAGGTGTTAACTTCAAAATTAGAGAGATTTCCGGTCCAGGTAGGATTTGTTGAAAGATCCGTATCGGAGAAATCATCATAAATCTGTGAGGAAACATTAAGTTGAAGGATACACAGAAGCAGCGTAAAGAATATCCTTAAAGGATCAAAAGAAAGTATAAACCAACATTTAAACATAGGTTCTTTCTTAGGGCCATGTTGTATGTTGAAATTCAGGCAAGACGGCCAGATTGATAATGCTAAAAGTAGTCAATAAAATCCGTAATGGTCTTTTATTTTGAGATTTATTTTGAGGTTAAAGAATATAGCGGGTAAAAATTAACAAGAATGTTAAAAATCTAACACTGATATTAAAAAATGTAAATATCATTGGGCTTATTTTTAAGCTTCATGAAAATAAGTATTTTTGCAAAATAATTCTTAATTAATTCAAAACCATGAAAATTGCAGTAGTTGGTGCCACCGGGTTGGTGGGCAGCGAAATGATTAAAGTGCTTGAAGAGCAAAGATACATCCCTGTTGAGGCTATTACAGAATTTTATCCTGTAGCCTCTGCAAAATCTGTAGGTAAGGAAATTAAATTCAACGGTAAGATCTGTAAAGTAATAGGTTTGGAGGATGCGGTTGCCCTTCGTCCCGATGTTGCTATCTTTTCAGCCGGAGCCAGTACTTCTAAAGAATGGGCACCAAAGTTTGCTGAGGTTGGTACATTCGTTGTAGATAATTCTTCTTGCTGGAGAATGGAAAAGAATGTTCCATTGATTGTTCCTGAAATCAATGCAAACATTTTGACATCGAAAGACAAAATCATTGCCAATCCAAATTGTTCTACAATCCAATTGGTAATGGCGCTAGCTCCACTTCACAAGGCCTACAAAATAAAGAGATTGGTTGTTTCGACTTATCAAAGTGTAACAGGTACAGGTGTAAAAGCTGTTAAGCAATTGAATGATGAGCGTCAGGGAATAGATGCTGAAAAGGCTTATCCTTATACGATTGATATGAACCTGTTTCCACATGGTGGCAGCTTCATGGAAAATGGTTATACCACAGAAGAAGAAAAACTGGTTTCAGAAACCAGAAAGATTCTGAATGATCAGAATATGCGGATTACTGCTACCGTTGTGAGAGTTCCGGTTGTTGGTGGGCATTCAGAGACAGCAAATATAGAATTTGAAAATGAGTTTGATCTTGCTGATGTGACCCGGTTACTTACAGAGATGCCAGGAGTGATTGTTCAGGATGATCCATCAAAAAACCTTTACCCAATGCCATTGTTTAGTCATGGAAAAGATGAAGTGTTTGTTGGTCGTATTCGTCGTGATGAATCGAATCCAAAGACATTGAATCTGTGGGTGGTTGCAGATAACCTGCGTAAAGGAGCAGCAACAAATGCGGTTCAGATTGCAGCTTATCTGATGAATAATAACCTGGTGTAAACTCAGAAAGTGAAAGTTTATAGGAATATTGCAGATTTTCCCCGTCTGAATCATATAGTAGCGACAGTTGGTACTTTCGATGGAGTCCATTTAGGGCATCGTGAGATTATTAAGCACCTCAATAAAGTTGCGCATGATTCAAACGGGGAGAGTGTGTTGATTACATTTGATCCTCATCCTCGTCATGTGATTGATCCTACCGGAGATGAAGTTAGATTGCTGACATTGACAGAAGAGAAGATCTGGCTTTTGAATAAGACAGGGCTGGATTATATGCTCATCATTCCTTTTGATGCTGAGTTCGCATCGCTGACTTTTGATCATTTCGTTGCTGAATATCTTTCAGAAAAACTAAAAGTCAAACACGTTGTAGTTGGTTATGATCATGCGTTTGGCAAAGGGAGAGAAGGAAATTTTGAAAGACTTTCGGAATTAGGAAAGATGATGGGCTTCACTTGTGAGCAAATAGATGAACGCAAGGTTAATGGACAGGTTGTGAGTTCTACCAGGATTCGTAACTTTTTGGCAGAAGGTGATGTTACGCATGCAAATGAATTATTGGGGCATGAGTTTTTTATATTTGGTGAAGTCGTTCAGGGAAACAGACTGGGCAATACAATAGGGTTCCCAACGATTAATCTGGGACACTTTGCACGCCATAAGCTGATACCTGCTATGGGGGTTTATGCTTCACGGGTTGAAATAGACGGGATAATGTATCAAGGGATGACCAATATAGGAGTCAGACCGACACTGGATGCTTCGGATTTAACAATAGAAACCCACATCTTTGATTTTGATCAGGATATCTATGGCAAACGGGTTGTCGTTACTTTTACCGGATGGATTCGTGAAGAACGGAAATTTACAGGATTGCAGGAACTTATGGGTCAACTTGTAATGGACAAAAGCAGGGCATTGGAAATCTTTTCTGAATAAATTATCTCTTTTTTACTTTAATGGATATGCCTCCTAATCCATCCGTTACCTGATAAGGA
>Ga0073936_10001514_pt1 | contig 35665 bp, 23 predicted proteins | sample AliMusrvi5mmetaG_FD_87041 | JGI IMG/M metagenome (GOLD analysis project Ga0073936, IMG submission 87041) | Freshwater lake bacterial and archeal communities from Alinen Mustajarvi, Finland, to study Microbial Dark Matter (Phase II) - Alinen... | ecosystem: Environmental > Aquatic > Freshwater >...
CCATGATGCTGGTGGTTGCTGCTGTTGCGTTCTTCGTTGCCAACAGCCTGCCGGTGACCCTGCTGATCGCCATGGTGGAAGGCCGCACGTTGCGTTCTACCTGGAGCGAGTCGTATCTGTGGTCGTTCCCCTACTACATCATCGGTTCAGCCATCGCCGCTGCCTACAATGCAGTCAACAATCTGGTTGGCTGGCAGACCTCGATGCTGCTGTTGCCCGTCGTGTACCTTATCTATCGCTCTTACCGCCTCTATCTTGATCGGCTGGATGACGGCAAACAACATGCGGAAGAGATGGCAGCCCTTCACCTGCGCACCATCGAAGCACTGGCGCTGGCGATTGAAGCCAAGGACACGACAACCCACGACCACCTGCAGCGTGTGCAAATCTACGCGCTGGAAGTCGCCAGGGAACTGGGCCTGGGAGATCAGGAGATCGAAGCCGTGCGCGCGGCATCGCTGCTGCACGATATCGGCAAGCTCGCCGTGCCGGAACATATCATCTCCAAGCCTGGAAAACTGACTCCGGAAGAGTTCGAGAAGATGAAGATCCATCCCGTGGTTGGAGCGGAGCTTCTGGAGCGCGTGCAATTCCCCTATCCCGTTGCCCCGATCGTCAGGTCGCACCACGAGCGCTGGAACGGGTCCGGCTATCCCGATGGCCTTTCCGGCGAGACGATTCCTATCGGCGCGCGGATCCTGGCCGCTGTCGACTGCTTGGACGCGCTGGCCAGCGATCGCCAGTATCGCCGGGCCTTGCCGTTGGATGAAGCCATGGCCAAGGTGGTCTCTGAGTCGGGCACCAGTTTTGATCCAAAGGTCGTCGATATCCTGAAGCGGCGTTACATCGAATTCGAACAGATGGCTCGTTCGAAATCTGCCGAGAAGGCGATGCCCAAGCTCTCCACCGACGTGAAGGTCGAGCGCGGCGCAGCGCCCGCTGCCGGCTTCGAAGAGACCAAACAGACTCCTACGCATTCCAACGGCACCGCAAGGTCCACCATGCCATTTCTGGCATCGATCGCCGCCGCGCGGGAAGAGGTACAGGCACTCTTCGAGCTGTCGCAAAATCTGGGCAGTTCGCTCTCCCTGGACGAGACACTCAGCGTGCTTGCCGTGCGTCTGAAAAAGATGATGCCCTATGACGCGATGACGATCTGGGTAATCAGGGAAGAGATTTTGCGACCCGACTACGTCACTGGTGAAAACGCCCGCCTGTTCTCGTCGCTGGCGATTCCAGTAGGGCAGGGACTTTCCGGATGGGTAGCAGAAAACAAGAAGCCGATCATTAATGGCAACCCGTCTGTGGAGCCTGGCTATTTGAACGATCCCAGCAAGTTCAGCACGCTGCGTTCGGCCCTGGCCGTCCCGCTCGAAGGCGCCAACGGCGTAGTCGGCGTGATGGCCCTTTATAGCGCCGAGAAGGATGCCTTCAGCAAAGATCACCTCCGTATTCTGCTGGCGATCAGCACCAAGGTTTCCGTCTCGATGGAAAATGCCATGAAGTACAAGCAAGCGGAGACTTCGGCTACTACCGATTACCTCACCGGCCTGCCGAATGCGCGCAGCCTGTTCGAGCATCTGGAAAATGAACTCACGCGATGCCGGCGGCTGGGCCTGCCGCTCGCCGTATTGGTTTGCGACCTGGATGGCTTCAAACAGATCAACGACAGCTACGGCCACCTCGAAGGCAACAAGGTGCTGAAGTCGGTCGCCATCAAGTTGAAAGAACACTGCCGCGACTACGATTATGTGGCGCGCATGGGAGGCGACGAATTCGTCATGGTGCTTCCCGGGGTACGCATGAGTGGAGGCAACTCGAAGGCCGCCACGCTGTCGGCAATTGCGACCGAGGCGGGCATGGAGATTATCCCCGGTTCCACCCTTTCGTTGAGCGTCGGGTTGGCGAACTTCCCCGACGATGGCGCCGATGCCGATCAGTTGCTGGCCGAGGCGGACCGCAGAATGTATGCGGCCAAGAGCGAGCGCTATACACGCCGTCCGAATGTGGATATGCCGGATTGGCCGGCCGCCAAGCCGTGGATGCCCACCAGCATTCAATGACCTCAGTAGCAGGAAACCTCCCCAAGGGATAAACTGAAGGGGTTATGATAGTTACCTTTGGCGAAATCATGCTGCGCCTGGCCCCTCCCGGCTTTGAGCGCTTTCTACAATCCCCACAATTTGTTGCGACTTTTGGCGGCGGCGAAGCAAACGTCGCCGTTGCTGTTTCGGGCTTCGGTCTGCCTGCCCGTTACGTCACCGTCGTGCCCGATAAGAACCCCATCTCCGATTGCCTGATCGGCGAGATGCGCCGCTTTGGCGTCGACGCCGATTGCATTGTCCGGGGTAAAGGACGCTTCGGTATTTACTTCGTGGAGACCGGCGCCAATCAGCGGCCCTCGAAAGTTGTTTATGATCGCGAAGGCAGCGCCATCGCCATCGCCAAGCCCGGCTCCATCGATTGGGATAAGTGCTTTGCCGGCGCAACCTGGTTCCATGTCACGGGCATCACGCCGGCCATCAGCGAAGGAGCCGCGGCGCTGGCCATGGAGAGCGTGAAGGCTGCGCGGGCCAAGGGGCTGAAGGTCTCCTGCGATCTGAACTACCGCAAGAATCTGTGGAAGTGGGGCAAGCAGTCTAGCGAAGTGATGTCGGAACTTTTCAAGTATGTCGATGTCGGCATCGCCAACGAAGAGGACTGCCAGATGGCGCTCGGCATCAAGGTTGATGTCGACGTGCACTCCGGTAAACTGGATCACAGCCAGTATCAGAAACTTACTGACAAGGTGCTGAACGACTATCCGAATCTTTCGGTGCTGGCCGTCACCCTGCGCGAGTCCATCAGCGCTTCGCACAACGGTTGGGCGGCATGCCTCAACGACGGCAAGGAGTTCCTGCTGAGCCGCCGCTATGACATCACTCACATTGTGGACCGCGTGGGCGGCGGCGCCTGCTTCGCCGGCGGCCTGATCTATGGCTTGAATGCGCTGCCTACCCATCAGGATGCGCTGGAGTTCGCAGTGGCGGCATCGTGCCTCAAGCATTCCATTCCGGGCGACTTCAACCGCTTCACGGCGGAAGAGGTGCAGGGCCTGATCAAGGGCGGCGGCTCCGGCCGCGTCCAGCGTTAAGGGGTTTACAAGCTAAGGAGTGGGGCAGGAGGCCATCCTGCGCAGTGATCGCCGATCGCTGCTGCTTGCTGGCACTGCACCAGTGAGCCGATTTCCAATCGGCCGCAGGTAACCTACCTGCCCCACATTTCAAACGTTGCATACTGTTGTGTCGCTCCGGCCCCGGCGCACGCCAGTGTTATAGAATGTCCACTATGCTCTGGCGTGCGCGCATCGGCTGTCTCCTGTTCGCGGCCCCCGTTCTGTGGGCTCAGCGCGATCCCCTGTTTCGCGACGAGATCCTCCCTGTCTTTGAAAAGAGCTGCGTCGGTTGTCATGGTCCAAAGCAGAAGATGGCGGGGCTCGACCTGAGCACGTTCGCGGGCATGATGGCAGGTGGCTCCTCCGGTCCGGTGATCGCGCCGGGCAAGCCCGATCGCAGCCTGCTGTGGAAGATGCTCGAGACCGGCAAGATGCCGATGGGCGGCAAGATGTCCGCACCACAGAAGCAGTTGATCAAAGCCTACATCGAGCACGGTCGCTTTCCGAAAGAGGATGTCGACGCCGCGCAGTTGGCCCGCGAGAAGCTCCGCATCTCTGACAAAGCCCGCAATTGGTGGTCATTCCGTAAGCCCGTCAAACCGGCGGTTCCCGCCTTCGACGGATCTCCCATCGATGCCTTCATCTCCGCCAAGCTGAGCGAGAAGGGCTGGCGCATACAGCCCGAAGCCGATAAGCGCACCCTGTTACGCCGCGTCTTTCTTGGACTCACCGGCCTGCCGCCCACTCCCGCCGAACTACATGCCTTCCTCGCCGATTCATCGCCCGGCGCCTACGAACGAGTCGTCGACCGCCTGCTCGCCTCACCGGCCTACGGAGAGCACTGGGCGCGCCACTGGCTCGACGTTGCCGGCTACTCCGATTCACGCGGCGATGCCGGCGATACACTGCGAGAGACGGCCTGGAAGTATCGCGATTACGTAATCCGTGCCTTCAACACCAACAAGCCGGTCGACCGGTTTCTGCTGGAGCAGATGGCTGGCGATCAGCTGGTCAACTATCAACCGGGCACGCGGCCAACCGCGGAGCAGCGCGAGGCCCTCACGGCGACAGGCTTCTTGCGCACCACCGCCGACATCACTGACAACCAGACCATCTATCAGGTCGACAAGTACTTCGACGCGATGAACAAGGCGATGGAGACCAGCATCTCCGCCATCACCGGACTCACCATCGGCTGCGCGCGCTGCCACGACCATAAGTTCGACCCCATCCTGCAAAAGGACTACTACAAGCTGATGGCCGTCTATCAACCGGTTTGGGATCCGGAAAACTGGCTCGCCGCCAATCTTGCGTTCGGGCCATGGCCAAGCCGCATGGTGCTGGATATCGATCCCGAAAAACGCGAGGCGTGGATCAAAGATGTCACCAGCAGCGAGGCCAAGACCTTGCGCCGTTTACAGGATCTGCTGGACGCATCCTACGAGCGCTTCCGCGCCGAATTGAAACTGCGTGGCGACATCCCGGTGGAGCGGCGGCTGGAACTGCGGCGCATCATTGAAGCCGACCCCGATCTTGTCGTCGATCGCACGCCCGATCCAAACGCCATCAGCACGCTTGAGTTGGAAAAGCGGTTCCCCGAATTGGCGGCGTGGAAGCAGGACATCGCCACCCGCCGCGCCAATCGACGCAAGAAGCAGTCGGCCATCGATCCGAACTACATTGAGGCCGCCTGGGATGTCTCCCGCACTCCTTCCCCAACGTATGTCCTGATGCGCGGGAACTACCTGTCTCCGGGCGTGCAGGTGAAGCCCGGGATTCCTGCGGTCTTTGACAATCCGGGCCAGCCGTACGCATTCCCCGAACCCAAGCCGGAGTGGCACCACACCGGTCGCCGCCTGGCGCTGGCCCAGTGGCTGGTGTCTCGCGACAATCCGCTCACCGCGCGCGTATTTGTGAATCGCATCTGGCAGTTTCATTTCGGCGAGGGCATCGTGCGCTCGGTCGGCGATTTCGGCTTTCAGGGCACTGCGCCGTCGCATCCGGAACTGCTTGAATACCTCGCGGTCACCTTCCAGGAACAGGGCTGGGACCTGAAGCGGCTCACCAAAGAGATTGTGATGTCGCGCGCCTACCGCCAGTCCTCGAAGGAGATCGCCGAGTGCCTGGAACAGGATCCTTCGTCGAAGCTGCTATGGCGTAAGCCGCCGCTGCGACTGGAAGCGGAGACCATTCGCGATTCGATGTTGATGGTGAGTGGCCTGTTGTCCAAAGACACCTTCGGTCCGCCTGTCCCCTTGCGCCGTGGCGCGGACGGGCAATGGCTGGAGGACGAGAAAGGCGCCAACCGCCGCAGCATCTATTTAGCGCAGGTTCGAACACGGCCTGTCGCATTCCTGCATACGTTCGACGCTCCTTCGATGACCGCCGATAACCAGGTGCAACGCTTCCGCTCCGCGCTGCCGTCCCAGGCTCTCGCGATTCTCAACGGCCCACTCACCATGCGCGCCAGCAAGGCATTCGCAGGCCAGTTGTGGGAGCAGAGCCAGGGGAATGCGGCTGAGGCCTTTGCGCGTGCCTTCGAGGCCGCCTACGCACGTCCGCCCAATGAGCGCGAGCGCGCAATCGCGGCACAGGCGATGGCGGCCGACAGCGATCCGAAAGAGGGGCTGCGACTGTTTCTGCAGGCGCTGTTGGGCGCCAACGATTTTCTGTACAGCTTTTAGGGGTTGATGATGACGAATCCAGTTTCACGTAGGGAAGCGCTGCGCACCGCGGCCACGGGCTTTGGCGGCATGGCGCTCAGCTCGATGCTGGCCTGGAGTGCCGGGCAGGATCGCGCGCGTCTTTATGACCTGAAATCAAAGCAGCCGCACTTCGCACCGAAAGCGAAGAACGTGATTTTCCTATACATCGGCGGAGGCCCCAGCACCATCGATATGTTCGATCCCAAGCCGGTGTTGAGAAAGTTCGACGGCAAGCCCGCTCCCTTCGAAATCAAGGGCAGGGCATTGAATGGCTCTCAGCAGGTGATGGCCAGTCCGTGGGAGTTCACCAGGTGCGGAGCCAGCGGGCGGGAAGTATCGAACCTGTTGCCGCACTTTCAAAAGGTGGTCGACAAGGTGACGTTTGTGCGGTCGATGACAACCGATCGCATCGATCACTCTACTGCTCAGTTCACCCTGGTCACAGGCCGCGGCTTCACCGGTTTCCCCGCACTTGGTTCGTGGGTGAGTTATGCACTTGGGACAGAGAATCAGAACCTTCCGGCCTTCATCGCGATGGGCGATGGCGCCACCATCGGTCCGCGCGCGCATGCTTCGGCGTGGCTGCCGCCGGTCTTCTGCGGCACGTCAATGCAGGCCGATCAACAGGCTCCGATCTATGACATCAAGCGCCCGGAAAACATGACCGCCGAAAAGCAGTCGCGGTTGCTCGATCTGGTGAAGCAGTTGAACCAGGAGCAGAAGCGCGAGCATCCGCTCGATCAGGAACTCGAAGCACGCATCGCCAACTACGAGCTTGCCGCGCGCATGCAGCTGGAGGCGATCAAAGTCGCGGACCTGTCGCGCGAAAGTGAGGCCACTCGCAAGCTCTATGGCATCGACCAACCGGGCTCCGGCGGTTTCGGCCGCTTGTGCTTGCAGGCGCGCAGACTGGTGGAGAGCGGCGTGCGCTTTGTGCAGGTCTACGGCGGTGGAGGCTGGGACACGCACAGCAATATTCAAGGCCAGTTACCTGGACTGTGCCAGCGCATCGATCAAGGCATGTCCGCACTGCTTGCAGATCTGGATCAGCGCGGCATGTTGAAAGAGACGCTCGTCGTGTGGTCCGGCGAGTTCGGGCGCCTGCCCACCATCGAAGCGGCCAGCGCGCAACCAGGCCGCGATCACAATCCCTACGGCTTCTCCATGTGGATGGCCGGCGCCGGCTTGAAGTCCGGCTTCGATCTAGGAACCTCCGACGAGCTAGGCTATGCGGCGGTAGAATCGAAGTCAGGACACTCGGACGTGCACGCCACGATTCAGCATCTGTTGGGAATTGATTATCGCCGCAATACTTTCTTATACGAGGGACGCAATGAGTCTCTGGTCGGCGTCACGCCCGCCCGTGTCCTCAAGGAACTCTTAGCGTGAAACTAATCTATCTCTTAAGTCTTGGGCTCGCACTTGGTGCCGAGCCTGTTTCCGTGCGTTTCAACGAAACGCAGACGGTGTTTCAGAATCCCGGGCAGGGCTGGATGTGCGGCCCTGGTTCAAGGACGACGCGCTTTCCGTGCTCCGTCGTTTATATCCGCTTCCAGTGGATGGAGGCCGAACCGGAAGAGGGCCACTTCAACTGGGACGTGCTCGATAAGCCGATCGCCGCGGCCCGTGCGCGCGGCGCCTCCATCGCGTTTCGCGTCATGACCACCAGCGCCCACAGCCGCGGCTATTACTGCTCGCCGAAGTGGTTGTTCGATGCCGGTTGCAAGTCGTTCGACTACGAAGTGGGCGGCGACGATCCAACCTCGGGCGGCATCCGCATCAAGCGCATCGAGCCCGATTACGCCGATCCGATCTACCTCGCCAAGCACGCTAACTTCATTCGCGAATTGGGCAAGCGCTACGATGGCAATCCCAACGTCGAATTCCTCGATATCGGTTCGTACGGAGTTTGGGGCGAGTGGCATACCAAACACCCTGTCGCATGGGAGGTGCGGCGCCAGATCATCGATATGTATCTGGATGCGTTCAAGCGCACTCCGCTTGCCATGATGTCCGACGATGCGCAGGCGATGGCCTACGCGCTGCCCAAGGGCGCTGGCTACCGCCGCGATGGCGTTGGCTCCCCGTCGCATGAGCAGACCTGGATCGGTTCCAAGAAGTACAAAGACGTGCCCGGTTTCGCCGATGCCTGGCAGCGGTCGCCCGCGATCTTTGAATGGTACGGCGACTACGCCTACATGCAGCGGCGGCAGTGGTCGTTCGATAACGCGGTGAAATTCATGTTGAACAATCACGTCACGCTGATCAATGACAATGTCGGCAAATTGCCCGATGCGCAGATGGAGCAACTGGTGGATCTGGCGCGTAAATCCGGTTATCGCTTCGTGCTGCGTGAGGCGTCCCACGCCTCCGAGGTTCGCCCAGGCGGTTCCCTGCAGTTGAAGATGCGTTGGAGTAACGTCGGTGTGTCGAAAATGTATAGGGCGTTTCCGCTGGAGGTCTACCTGCTCGATGCCTCCGGCAAGACTGTCGCGACATTGCACGCGGCGGCCGACGCGCGAAAGTGGCTGCCGGGCGATCACGACGTGGTCGAAAAGTTGGAGATCCCGCGCGGCGTGAAGAAGGGCGATTATACGCTCGCCCTGGCGCTGGTGGATGGGGCAGGGAAGCCTGCCGTGGCGCTTGCAATCGATGCCAAGGAGACCGATCGGGTCTACCGCATCAGTACCCTGAAGATTCGCTGACGTTAAGAACGTGTGAAATATTTGAAATTGGACAGGCGAAACCGACTGTCCCACCACGAAAAGTCACACGTTTGCAATGGTAGGGCAGGCGGTTTCGGCCAATGCCACATAGTTTTTGCAAAGCACGATTGCAATCCCGGCGAAATCGTGGCGCGGACATTCATGTCTGCCGCGTCGAGATTCGTCTCGACGTGTGTTTTCAACTCCGCGCCAAACCTCGACAAGAATGTCGAGGCGGCACGCAAGAATGCGCGCGCTACAAACCGCTAAAACTTTGCGGCATTGGGCGGTTTCGCCTGCCAGTTCGCGTGCGAGCGCATTTTTTCACACCTTCGTTACAGCTTGCGGCGCTCCGCCTTGTGCAGCACCTGCTTCTGCGCGCGCAGTTTCTGCGTCAAGGCGGCGATGTCTATCTGCTGCACCGGCTTGCCCGAGCGTAGCGACATAACTGCAGCCACACCTGCTGAGTGGCCCAGGATCATGTAGACCGGCTCCATGCGGATGGTGCAGATGGCGACATGGGTGGCGGAGACGCAGACCGGCACCAGCAGATTCGTGCACTCGGATTCCTTCGGCGTGAGGCTGCGGTACGGGATCTCGTAAGGATTCTTCGCCAGGTTGATCGATTCATCGAGGTGGCCTTCGATTCTTACGAAGCCTTGCGGGTTGATGATGCGCCGCACCCAGTGCGAGTCCAGCACGAAGGAGCCGAGCCCCATTGAGTCCTCTTTGGTGTTGTTGACCAGGATGTCCTTCTCCGTCATGACATGCGCGCCGATCATGCGCCGGCTTTCGCGGATGTAAACCTGCGTTGGCCACAAGTTGTTGTCAGTGAATTCATCCTTGGCCAGGCCCCACGTATTGGCCTCTTCGCGCAGTGCCCGTGGTACCCGCGCATCATTTGCCAGAAACCAGAGGAAGCCCTTCTCGTAGTCCTCGTGGTCCTGCAGCATGCGGTCGCGGTCGGCATAGCTGGCCGCCGGATATCCGCGATTGCCATTGACGTAGTCGATCGAAAACGGGCCGCTCGCATTGAGGTCGTACTTGCCGTTGGGGATCGAGCCCAGGTGGACCACTCGCGAGAACGTGATCTCCGGATGTGCCTGCAGGTACCGCAGCAGCAGTTCGTAGCGCTCCGGATAGTAGTGTTTCGGCTTCGGCCAGGCTGCCTTCACGTCCGCACGCTGCGTCGCGATGAGGCGGTAGCAGTAGGCCTGGATGCGATTGTCGGCCGCACCGATTTCGCCGAGCGGCGCGTCTTCAATCCCCCACAGTAATTTGCCGGCCGCATTGCGCGGCGAAAGATCGGTGCCCAGTTGGCCGTGGTGCAGGTAGGCGATCGTTGGCGTGGCGTACTCCTCTGCAGTGTAGTTCTTCACGAAGTGAGGCTCTCGCACGCCCGCCAGCTTTTCTCCGTACTGCGCGCTGCTTTCACGCCCATACGTGTTGGAGACACCGGCTCGCGCCATCAGGTCGCCCTCATAGCTGGCATCGATGAAGACCTTCCCTGTGATCTCGCCGCCGCCGGTCAGCCGGATGCTGGTTATCTTTGTGCCCTGCTTGCGTACCGATGCCACGCGCTTGGCGAGGATCAACTGATACCGCCCCTGCTTCACCCACTTCTCGAACACCATCCGTGCCACTTTGGGCTCGATGTCCCATTTAGCCGGCTTGCGCCACGGATACTCCTTGCCTCGCGAGTATAGAATCGGGGTGCCCGGCTGATCGATCTTCTCCGCGGCGGCCACTTCGTCGAAGTACTCCGCAGCCAGTCCTCCCACCAGGTCAGGCGTGCCGGTGTCCGTGATCGCGATGCCGCCTGTCACCATGCCGCCAATGTGGGCCGTCGGTTCGATGACGATGACCGTGGCGCCTTCGCGCACGACTGCCGCTGCCGCTGCGAGTCCTCCCGGCGTGCCTCCGTAAATGACGACATCGGCTTGGGCCGCATGAACGGCATGGATCGCAAAGAGCAGGACCAGGAATCGCATGCCCTTATTCTTTCACACAGGCTACGTGCTGATCTCCGCCACGCGGTCTCATTGACCAGACTCTGCAAACCAGGGACTGGCACGAATTTCCGGCCGCACTTGCCGGAATTTCGCTGCCTGTCCCGGTTTGCCCAACACGACACTCCGCAATCCATGGACTGGGTTGAAAAATCAAAACTATACGGCAGTGTGCTACAGGCTGATCTCAGCCACGCGGTCTGACACCGGGCCAAGCAGATTGGCGCGCGAACTGTCCGCCGGTTTGGTGGTGAGCAATACGCAAATCGTATCGGTCTTCGGGTCAGCCCACGCCACCGTGCCCGTGGAGCCATAATGCCCGAAGGTAGCGATGGAGCATCGCTTGCCAAAGGTCCCTTGCTCCACCATGAAGCCGAGTCCCCACGGCTTATTGAGTCCCCTGGTTTGGTTGGAGACCATGGCGGCCATGGTTTCCGGCTTGAGCACCTTGCCGTCGCGGTTCAGGAAGACTTCGAGAAATCGCGCGACATCGGCCGCGGCGGAATGCGCTCCGCCCCATGGCACACCAAGATTGCGCCAGTACGGGCTGTTCCAGTTCCAATCGTCATTGCCGGTTACTTCGCATTGTTCTGTGGCAGGTATTGTTCGGCCGCCGAGCCCGAGAGATGTTGTTCGCATGCCGAACGGCTTGAAGATCTCCTTGGCCAGGAAGTCTCGCAACGGTGTTTTCGTGATGCGTTCCACGATCTCCGCCGCGAGCAGAATTCCCATACTCTGATACTTCACTTCTGAGCCCGGCTTGAACAATAGTTTCGTCCTGCACGTGAGCGCGACCCATTCCGGCAACGGTGCATGGCGTCTGCGAAGCGACTCGTTTTCCGGCAGCATATCCGGCAGGCCGGAGGAGTGCGTCACCAGGTGACGGATGGTCATGGCTGCGCGGTCTGAACCCTTGAACTCGGGGATAAACTTTACCACAGGATCGTCGAGCCTGAGCTGGCCGCGGTCGCTCAACAGCATCACCGCCGCAACGGTCATCGGTTTCGTGATGGAAGCGAGGAGATAGATTCCACCCGGCGATTCGACGGCCGTGTACTTTCCCTGCCGGATGTAGAGCGCCGCGGAGCGTACCTGCCCCGCTTTCTTTGCGGCCCGCACCATCTCGATGGCACCATCGAAACGGCCGCGTTGCAGGGCCATGAGGAACAGGTGGCGGCGCAGGATCATCAGTTGGTACCTTCCTTGATATTCAGAAACTGGTTGGCCGCGATCTGCGAGCGGCGTTGCTTTGCGCCGCTCGGCCATTCGATCTCCAGGCTCTTGACGACGGTATCGCCGCCCAGGCCGAAAACCAGCGCATGATCGCTTTCCGAACAGTAGCTGGAGCCGCTGTGGACGGTCTGCCACTGTTTGCCCGACGCAGTCTCGATTCGCACCACTGCGCCGATCGCGCTGCGGTTCGATTTGTCGCCCGTGAGCTTCACGTTCAGCCAGTGATTCCGGTTGCCTCCGTCGTTGCGATAGAGCACCGGTTGGCCGTGATTGTTAGTGATGAGCACATCGAGGTCGCCGTCGTGATCGAAGTCTGCATAGGCGGCGCCGCGCCCCACCAGCGGTTTGTTGAACGCCGTGACGTTTTCGAACTTCCCTTTGCCCATGTTGTGGAACAGCAGCGGCAACTGGCGGTATTGGATCTTCGGTTGAACGCGGCCGATCTCCTCATCCAGGTGTCCGTTGGCGGCGAAGATGTCAGGGTAGCCGTCCAGATCGTAGTCGAAGAAGAACACGCCGAAAGAAAGACTGAGCAGGCTCGCCCGCCCTACGGTGGAGCGTGGCGCCTCATCGACAAACAGGCCGGTGCCTTCGTTGTGATAGAGCCCCAGCATCTGGTTGGAGAAGTTGCCCACCAGCAGGTGCGCACGTCCGGAGCGGTCGTAGTCCGCGGCGTCCACTCCCATCGCGCCGCGCGCCACACCATCTTCGCCATATGCCACGCCCGCGGCTACGGCCTCTTCGGTGAAGGTTCCGTTCTTGTTATTGCGGTAGAGTTTGTTGGGCTGCGTGTCATTGGCGACAAACAGATCGGGCCATCCGTCGTTGTTGTAGTCGAGCACGGTCACGCCCAGCGACTTGCTATTCGGGTCGGCCAGTTTGGCCTGCGCGGTTACATCGGCGAACTTTCCGCCGCCCAGATTGCGGTATAACTTTGACGAGACGCCCTTATACGATTCCGGAGTGCAGTACGATTTTGTGGCGCCATCGAGCGAACACCACAGATCGATCTTCGGACTCCACTGGACGTAGTTGGCGACAAACAGGTCGAGCTTGCCATCGCGGTCGAAGTCGAACCAAGTCGCGCTGGTGCCGAAGTTGGCGTTGCGAATGCCGCTTGCTGCGGTGGAGTCGCGGAACTTTCCATTGCCCTCGTTGTGGAACAGGCGGTCGCCTTCGAGCGCGGTGATGTAGAGGTCTTCGCGGCCGTCGTTATCGAAGTCTCCGGCCGCGACACCCAGGGCGTACATCTCAACGTCGAGCCCGCTGCCGGCGGTGATATCGGAGAACGTGCCGTTCCTGTTGTTGCGGTAAAGCGCGGCGATCGACTTGCGTCCGCGCGGCGTGAAGTCCTTGCTGTTGAGCAGCAGGATGTCCGGCCAGCCGTCGCCATCGAGGTCGATGAATGCCGCTCCGGAACCCATGGTCTCCGGCAGGTAACGCTTGCCTGCGCGTCCGCTGTTGTGCGTGAACTTGATGCCCGCCTGTTGCGTGACGTCGGTGAACTGAACTCCCGTGGCTGCGGCCAGGGCCGCGAATAGCAGCGCGTATCTCATCGCAGCACCACGCTTTCGTGATCGTGAATCATCTGCCGTTCGTTGTTATCTTCGGTGTTCAACATACGTGGTTTTTGCGTGATCGCCTGTGCCGACTCGTCGGCTTTGAAGCGGCGGAACAACTGCTCCTCGCGCGCGGCCTGGTCAGGCTTGCCCAATCCGCGGTAGCAAAGCATGAGGTTGTAGTGTGCCTGCACATCTTCCGGATCTACGCTCAGCACGCGTTGCAGCATGTCGACCGCTTCCGCATATTTGCGTTGCAGAAACAGTACGCGGCCGAGCTGATTCAGAACGACGCGATCGCGCGGATACATCGCTTCCACTTTCCGCAAAGACGCAAGGGCTCCGTCGTAATCGCCATCGGATTTGTGCGCCATCGCCAGGAAGAAATGCACGCGGCCCAGGTTCGGATTCAATTGCATGGCCTTATCGAGATATGGTTTCGCGGCCTCGATCTCGCCCTCCTGGATCAACGCCCGCGCCACGTTCAGCCAGCCGTCGGGATATCCCGGCTCGGCTTCCGTGACTTTCTTGAAGGCGTATTCCGCGCCCTTCAAATCGCCCTGCAGCAGCAGGCCGATGCCCCAGTCGTTCCAACGTTCGCGGTCGGGCTTGGTGGCCAGTGGTTGCCACTTTGTCTCCTCGCCGAGATTCAATTGCGACTTGGCCTCTGCCAGGGTCACGATCGGCAGGTCGGGGATTTCGTTCTTGATCGCACCCGAAACATTTGCCTGTATATTTGCTTTCGCGTAAGAGTATTCGCGGCTGTCATGGTCCAGCGCCGCCGTGCCGCCCACCGGTTTTCCGGCGTAGGCGTACTGCGTGTAGGTGTGGGCGAACTTCCTGTAGTTAAGCTTCGCGCGCAGCGAGATGGGGCCCTTCGCGTCCTTCGGAATCTTCACGCGGAAATGAGCTGTGTCGGCCGCGCCGGGCGGAATCAGCCGCACGTAAAGTACGCTGCGGGCCTGCCAGGCGTTGCGTTTGTCGATCATGTTGCCCGCTCCATCCAACGCGTAGGAGCGATAGAAGTGCGCGCCTTTTTCCACGGGACCATGGCCGTTGTCCTCTACCGCGCCGCTCAGATAGACCAACTTGCCGCTGGCGTCGCGCGCTTCAAACTCCAACCAGATGTCGAAGCTGTCGACTGTTCCGCCCGGGAAGAAGTGGCCGATCTTGCGCGTGCGGACCACCACATCGACCCGCACCGCATCGCCGGGCTTGACCGACGTCTGCGCCTTGTCGATCGGGGCGGAGACTTTGCTGACTTCCCGCAGGAAGACCTGCCCGGTCTGTTCGGCCTCTTCGCCAACCGCAAAGGTCGACATCGTCTGCTGCGCATCGCCCGCGCGGCGTTTCATCTCCAGTGGACCGTTGGCTTCGATGGGCGTCGCTGCAAAGATATCCACCGAAATGAAGCCCGACTTCAGAAACTTCTCGGTCGCCTGCATCTGTTCCTTGTCCTGATTGGCGAAGGGTACAGCCATGTTGGCGGCAGGGAAGCGGTGATTGTGGATCTTGCCATCGCGTTGCCCCGGGTCCTTGGACGGCGTCAACGGCATGTGGCAATCCGAGCATGTCGAGCTCTGCTGCGGGTAATAGAACGACCGCGCACCTTGCCCCGACACGCCGCTGGCCTGCCAGTTGTCATAGTCGTTGAAGCCGCGTATCCAGCGGTAGTTGTTCACCGGCACATCCAGGTGCACCTTATGGCACGAAGAGCAAAACTCGGACGACGAGCGCATGAAGGGCTTCATGAAGGCCCTCCGATGCGGTTCCGGATTCAGATACGTGAGGAACGTGTCCATCATGCGGATATAGCGGTTGCGGCTGGATGCAAGATCGTGCAGCGGCGGATACTCAATGGTGAAGCCGCCGTTGCCCATACTGCCTTCTACATGCACGATGGAGTGGCACGACACGCAGCCCAGTCCGTTCTGCGCTTCGGGCGTATCGATCTGGTCATTGATCGGCTTATCGAAGCGGCCATTGAAGAAGACTGCATGGTCATGGCAGCCTGCGCACCACTTGCTTCCCTTTGTGCCCGATAGCTCCTGCATCTGCTCAATGGATTTCCGGTAGAACTGATTGTTGAATGACGCGAAGTGATGCATCGAGCTGTTCCACTGCTCATAGGCATCCTTGTGGCATTCGCCGCACAGTTTGGAGTCCATGAAGAAGTTGGAGGGGATGGTGCCGCCCACGTCGGTCTTTGCCGAAGACGGCCAGAATGGCGACGACGGACCGCCACCTTCCTCCTGCATCGATGCCGGGACAACCAGCGGATTCCGGATCTTCGCATTCGGGTCAGGGTAATAGTGAACTGCCAGCGGCCAGATGGCGATAAGCGCGAGGCCTGCGAATAACCGGCGTTCCGTGCGATAGGCGAAGACGATGCTGGCTGCTGCCGCCAGCGCGATGTGCGCGTAGAGGACAAAGCGATATTCTGTCAGTGCCCCTTTCCAGATCAGAAACGCGGCGGCCAGGGTTGCCAGCAGGAACAGTCCGCGCGCCACGCCCGAAATGTACTTGCGGCACAGCCAGAGGACCACCAAGCCCCCGAACACGTGCGCCAGCACATTGGCCATGTAGAATATGCTCGCCGTCGCGTGCGCCCACACGTAGGCAGTATTAACGAGCAGAGCCAGAAACAGCCAGAACAACCATTTTGGAAATCTCATCGTTTTGATTGCAGCGGACGAACCAGACGTAGCGCCGGACGGGTGTTGTATTCTTTGCGCCAGTCTCCGTTTGCCGGAAAATGCTCTGCCGCCGGATACGGATACTGACTCATGCCGTGGAACGGCAACGGCTCCACCGATTGCGAATAGGCCGTGTTGGGATCGCGATCCTTTGCCCAGCCATCCACCTTCAACAGAAAATCGCGCTTATATCCAGCTGCCAGCGCGGGCAGCGCCGTGGCATCGAATTCCAGTGTCAGCTCATCGCCGGAGCCCATGATGAGGAATTTGTCGTCGGTGGATTGCAGCAACGGCGTGACATCGCCGAAGCGAGTGTACAGTCCGGGCGTCGGATTCCAGAATGACGTTGACGACGCCGGCGTGTAATGAAACTGCTCCGGCTGTAGCCGCTGCGGATGAATGTCGACCTTCGAGTATCCACGGAAGTGCAGGTCCGCTGCTATTGGCGTAAGCGGCGTCAGCGTTGGTGCAGGGCCCGCGGCAACTTCACTCAAGAAGATCTCATCCCAATAGATGCACAGGTTGGTCACGATCCGAACTTCGCGTGACGCGGACAGCCACTTGCCGCTCAAGTCCACGGCGATGGTCTTGGGCTTGCCAGCCGGCAGTCCCATGTCCTCTATGACCGTCTGCCACTCGCCCTTCGCATTCTTCACCTGCAGATACGGGAAGATCAGGCCATCCTTCGACTCCTGTGCGGCTTGCAGGAAGGTGCTGCCGTCAGCCCAGTCGACCCAGCCGTTGAGGATCAGAACGGACGACGCACCGCGGCTCGCGGGGAACTGCAGATCCAGTTTGTTCAACGCAGCGACGCCGGAGAGATTGCGCGTGAAGCGGCCGGCGTAGACTCGGTCCTTCTTCGTGATGGCAGGCAACACCGATGCGCCATTCTGTGCGGCCCGCTCCGGATAGACTCGCTTCGTAACCGGGAATAAGCGAAACTCCGGAAACGGTGGCGCCTTGAACTTGTCGTTGGTGAAGATCTCTGTGTTCGCCGGATGATCCAACGCGATCAGCCGCGTCTCGTCCAGGTAGGCGACTTCGCTCAGCTCTTCGGTGATGCGGATTTCGTACTTGCCATTGCGCAGCGCGAGCGCCTCCCCTGGGATCTGGATGAACTCATCATGATCCACCGGAAAGTACTGGCCGTCGCCCGAACTCGCACCGAGCGGCGCCACGCCGAGCACGTCCGTGATGAACTGAAACTCGCGGCCGTTCCAGGTCCAGATCATCGGGCACGAACCGGAGAGCCGTTGTGCCTCCTTGTACTCATACGACTTTCCCACTGCCTGTTTGACCTCGTTTTGGATGAGGCCGTTGGGCCAGGTGATGCGAATGGTGTCGGCGAGTTTCTTGTCACGCATGCCCACCAGCAGAGGTGTCCCATCGTAGATCAGCTTCTGATACTGTCGGCCGGCCTTGATCTCGACTTCCGCGCCGACTGCCGACTTCAGGTTCTTCACGCCGGATAGTTTCACGCGCAGGAATTGATTGGTGGTCGCGGTGCGGTTCAGCAGTTGGATCACTGAACCATCAGGAGACAGCATCACCACGTCGACCTTGCCATCGCCATTGAAATCGCCGGTGGCCCATGCCGCGGGTTGGGGCGACGCATCCAGTTTGGTGGCGCGTCCGCTGTTGTCGAGGTCGGCATAGATCTCATCGTGCACCACCTGCAGATTGCCGCTGGCGTTGAGATCGAATGCGCGCAGCCCGCGCGCGCCTGCTGGCAGTGATGGCAGGGGCGTCGCTTCGAAGGTTCCGCTCAGCCGGTCGCGATAGAGCACACCGGCGTGGTCACTATAAGAGATGGCCAGGTCCAACCCCTTCGTCTCTGCTTCAACTCGATAGACTACAGCTTCGATCCCATGGCCCTCCGCGAAAGGAAAGCTCTGCGTCCGATCGATGAAGCCGGCCTTGCCCTGATTGCGGAACAGCCGTGATTTCGCTCCCAGCAGGATCAGGTCGAGGTCGTAGTCGTGATCGTAATCGATCCATACGGCGGATTCATATGGCCCTGCACCAAGATCGGCAATCACCTTCACATAGCGGCCGGCCTGATTGCGATAGAGGGCCGCTCCGGTTCTCGTCACCACGCACAGGTCGGTTGCGCCGTCATTGTCGAAATCGGCAGGCGCGATGGCGACTACATCCTTGATGGCTTCTAAGCCGGAATTCGGCAGAGGCACGCCGCCGCGAAATCGTTGCACGCCGTCCTTAGTCCAGACCAGCAGATCGCGGCCGTCGATAAGGCGAAAGCCTTTGGCCCCTGTCATCAGCTTGCGGCGTTCAAACGAGGGTTTGGGCGGCGCGGGTTCCTGCGTCTCTGGCTCGATGGAATCCAGGACTTCCGCATAGAAGCTCCACTCCATGTCCTCGGCGATGGCTGCCCCCTCGGCCTCTTTCTTAATGCGCTGGAAGATGGCCAGCTCTTTCGCGGCATCTTCTGCGCGGCCCAATTGCCGGTACGAATTGAACAATTGGAAGTGAGGCGCGGCTAATTGAGGGTCCAGCTTGGACGCGGCTTCGAACTCACGCACGGCGTCCGCCATGCGACTCTCAGCCTTATACAGTGCGCCCAGGTTGTAGTGGGAAACGGGCTCGTTGGGCACCAGTTGAATCATGCGCTCAAACTGCGGGATGGCCTTCGCCGGCTCGCCCATCCGCTTCCACTGGACGCCGAGGTTGAAGTAGGTATGAGGGAGGTCCGCCTTCTGTTGCTGTACCCGCTCCAACTCCGCCATGCCTTCGGTTGTCTTGCCGGCACGCAGCAGGGCCAGTCCGTAGTTCAGCCGTTCGCGGGCAGAGTCGGGCGCCAGTGCAAGAGCTTTGCGGAACTCTTCCACGGCTTCTTTTTGTGTGGTGGGATTTTCGTAGAAGGCTTTGCCGAGGTTGCGGGCGGAGGCGAGAAGATCAGGCCGCGACGGATTGGAGTCCGCCGCGGCCAGTAGAAATACCGCTAAAATCGCCGCCACGCTTTGCTTGTGCATCCAGACGATTTTAGCAGTTGCTTAGCGCATCGGTAACTGCACGGTGTTCGCGGTCGCGTCGCCCACTTTGACAACCAACGGCTGCAACCCGGTGGCAACGCCTGCCGGAACGTTGAACAGAGTCAGGTACGTTCCCGTTGCTCCCGGATAAACACCGGAGCCGATCACCAGTGCGGGCTTGCCGCCGACGGTCACGCTGGCCGACGCCTTTGCAATGTAGGTGTCCACACTGCCAGGGATGTCGCCAGTCGCGAGAGCAGGCGTCGTCTGTCCCAGGCCGGTCATCAGCACCACCAGGTTATCGCCGGCACGCGCCGGGTTGTCCGGGCGCACCTGCGCGAACGTGTCTGCATTGAACGCCACGGCCGACACACTGTCAAAGTACACAGCCGGTGCCACCGCAGCGACCGGGGTGGTGAAAGCAGCCGAAACCCCGTTGGTGGTCTTCACAACAACCGGTTGGTTGCCCGCGGGAGTTTCAAACGGTGCCTGTGCCACGATGTACCAGGCCGGTTTGGCATTGGGCACGAAGCCGATCATCACGATGGGTGCACGCAGGCCCCCGATCGTCACCTCGGTTCCGCCCACAGCCACTGGCAGCTTGTTCGAAAGCAGTCCGTTCAGATCGGTCGGTACTTTCGCCAGATCGTTGCCGAAGATGGTCATCAGTCCGCCCTGCCCGATGGTGCGCATGTTCGGATCGCTCACGGAACTGATCACGTTCACGATCACCGGAGCATTGGTGTTGTTCGCGCCGAGCTGCGCGCGGACAATGCCGCCTGCATAGGTGGTGGTGTGCAGATTCGCGTAGTGGTTTTCCGGATTCACCAGCGTGTCATTGAGAGAGGCCAATGCGCCACCGCTGCCAACCATCGCCCGGCGGTAAATGTTGCCGAAGCCGGTATCGCTGACGATGGAACGTCCCGCGCCCGCCGCTACGCCGGTATTAATGGTGACCGCTCCATTGACGCCTGCCTTTGCGTCGTGAATATGCAGCCCCGTGAATTCGGTTGCGCCAGGGAAGCGGAAGTTCACGTCGAAGCCAACGCGCGCTGCCAGCACATTGCCGGTGTTGTCACGCACGGAACGGACGTCGATCAGCCCCGCGCCGCTTGCATCGTATCCGGTGATAGCCGGTACTTCATTGGCCGGCGACATGGAAACAGGAAACACCGTGCGTTCGGTCCGGAACAGCTGAGAGCGGATGAAGCCGCCCGCGAAATCCGTCGTGTGGATGTTGGCGTAATAGCCGTTCGGGTTATCGAACAGGCCGTTCAGAGTGTCGGAGCCTGCGCGGTCTGTTGGCAGCACTTCCACATCGTAGAACAGGGTTCCTGCGCCGGCTTCCGGCGTATCCACCGAGCGCGCGCCGCCTGCGATACCTGTGTTGATCGTTACCGGTCCGTTCACGCCGGCCGCGCCGCTGTGAATATGGAAGCCGGTGATGGTGTTCTTGGTGGGAAGCGAATAGTCAACATCGAAGTTGACCTGGCCCGCCGCCAGCTTTCCCTTCGGATCGAAGGCGCGGATAGCGGTAATCGCGACGATGCCCGTTGCTGTTTGGCTGATGGCCGGCACTTCGTTCTTCGAACTCATCATGCCCAGCAGCGTTACCGATTCGGCTTTGCGCAACTGGCCGCGGATAACGCCGCCGGCATAAACGGTGGTGTGCATGTTGACGTAGTATCCAGCCGGATTCGTAAAGAGCCCGCGCAGTGCCGCCAATCCCGCGGTATCGGTCGGCAGGATGTCGGCGGTCCGGCGGAGTGAGCCCTTGCCTGACGGGTCGGAATCTACCGAGCGCGCCGCTCCGGCGATACCGGTGTTGATTGTGACCGGACCGTTGACCGTCGCGTCACCTGTGTGGATGTGCCAGCCGGTGAACGTTACTTGCGAAGGAAAGGTGTAGTTAGCTGCAAAGTCGATGGAGCCTGAGATGATCTGTCCGCTCGAGTCCTTCACCGTGTGCACGTAGAAGGCGCATGTCCCCGATGCGCTGATCGCCGTGATGGCCGGTATCTCGTTATCAGTCGACATGGCGGCGATAAACATGGTTGTTTCTGCCGTCTGTGCATATACGCTGCCTGCAACAAGGCAAGCGAGTCCTAGTAGTTTCTTGATCATTGGAAATATCCCCACAACTACACTACACCCATTTTCATTTAACAATTGCTACAGCGTGCGACCGCACTCTTCCAGCCTGCGTACAGCTCGTAGCGCTGTGCTTCGCTCATCTGCGGCTCGAAGACGCGCTCGGAGACCCAGAAGCTCTCCAGCTCTTCGATGCTCTTCCAGAACCCGGTGGCAAGCCCTGCCAGGTAGGCCGCGCCCAGGGCGGTTGTCTCCACGTCGGCCGGCCTGACGATGCGGCATCCCAGTATGTCGGCCTGGAACTGCATCAGGAAGTTATTCGCTGCCGCTCCGCCATCCACGCGCAACTCCTTTAGTTGTTCGCCGCTATCGGCCTCCATCGCTTCCACCAGTCCACGGGTTTGGTAAGCGATGCTTTCGAGCGTTGCGCGGACAATCTCCGCCTGGCCTGTGCCGAGCGTCATCCCGCTGATCATCGCTCGTGCCGACGAGTTCCAATGCGGTGCACCCAGGCCGACGAATGCGGGCACAAGGTACACGCCTCCGGTCGAGGGGACAGACTGCGCGATGGCCTCTGACTCCGGCGCCGTGGCGATGATCTTCAATTTGTCGCGCAGCCACTGCACCGCCGCGCCCGCGATGAAGACGCTGCCCTCCACCGCGAATTGCGGTGTGGCGTCGAAGGATGCGGCACGAGTACCGAGCAGTTTGTTTTGCGATACCGGCTCGTGCGTGCCCGTGTGCATTAGTGCGAAGCAACCGGTGCCATAGGTGTTCTTCGAAAGGCCGGGACGGAAGCACGCCTGACCGGCCAGCGCGGCCTGCTGATCGCCGGCGATTCCCGCGATCGGGATCTCTGCGCCCAGCAGTTCGGCCCTCGCCACGCCAATCTTCGCGCTCGATGGCACGATGGTCGGCATCATGGAGCGCGGGATGTCGAAGATGTCGAGCAATTCCGGATCCCAATCGCCGGTCGCCAGGTTCATCAGCATGGTGCGCGACGCGTTGGATGGATCGGTCGCGTGCACGGCTCCCCCGGTCAGCTTCCAGATGAGCCAGGTGTCGATATTGCCGAACAGCAGTTCGCCGTTGCGGGCCTTGGTGCGCGCTCCGGGCGTGTCTTCGAGCAGCCAGCGGATCTTGCTGCCGGAAAAATAGGCGTCGATCACTAGTCCGGTCTTTCGAACAATCGACGACGCCTGTAGCGAGTGCGACAGCTCGTTACAGAAATCCGCCGTGCGGCGGCACTGCCAAACAATCGCCGGTGCGATGGGAATTCCGGTGGTGCGGTCCCAAACCACCGTCGTCTCGCGCTGGTTGGTGATCCCCAGTCCCGCGATCTCGCTGGCGTTCACTCCGGCCTGTGCCAGCGTGCGCCGCGCGGCGTCCAGTTGGGCATCCCAGATGGCCAGCGCATCCTGTTCCACCCATCCGGGATGGGGGAACGTGCACTCGATGGGACTCGACTGCATGGCGATCCGGCGGCCTTGTTCGTTGTAGAGCGCAGCACGTGCGCTGGTGGTTCCTTCGTCTAGTGACAAGATATAGGGCACTCAGGCATTATAATAAGAAGTATGTTTTTCCGTAGAGAGCGCCAGCGCGAGATTACTTTTGACGACCGCATTGCCGAACTGCGCAAGCAGGGTTTTAGTGCCGACTCCGTCGGTTCCGGGAAGGTGCGTGCGAGCCGCAAAGGCTGCGCCGCGCTCATCTCCAACGCCGAGGGCAAGCCGGTGGTCGGCATCAGCGGAATCCTGGTCGGCGCCGAAGTCGCCATCCTGGTGGACGGTGGCTATCAGAAATTCTTCCAGACGCCGGATGGCCACAAGTATCCGGCCCTCGCCACGCACCTGAAAGCACTCCACGACTTCATGGAAGACCTGAACGAAGGTCTCGGCCTCGAATCCTACTACAACACCTCTCTCGGCAGCACCTGCGAAAGCCACATGTACGATCGCGTGAAAGATCGCGACCGCGGCATATCGCATCAGCCCTGGGAAAAGTAGCCGCTCATGCGATACGCTGTATAGGCATGCGTATCGCGAGTTTTCTTCTTCTTTCACTCACATTTTCTTTCGCGGCCGAGAAGCCTGTGCCTCCGCTCGGCATCACTGTTCCCGCCGCAGACCGGGCGTTGCTCGAATCCGGCGTAGCGGAACTCGCCGCCATGATCGGCAAACTGCCGGAGACGCCGCTGAAGGCCGATGTGCGCGTCTTTCACGATGCGGTGAAGATCGCCCTCACCTATAACGAATTCTTAAAGGCAGATGAGATCAAGAAGGCCAAGGACCTGCTGGCGATCGGCAAGGACCGGGCCGCGCAACTCGCCGCGGGCAAGCCCGCATGGGCCCAGGCGACAGGCCTGATCCCTCGTGCCTATGTTTCGAAGATCGATAAGAGCGTCCAGCCCTATGGACTGGTGGTCCCGCCCAGCTACCGCGAAAACTCCGGCAAGAAATGGCGCCTCGACACCTGGTTCCACGGCCGCAGCGAAACCCTCACCGAACTCAACTTCCTCTATGACCGCACTCGCGCGGCGGGCGAATTCACGCCTCCCGACACTTTCGTGCTGCATCTCTACGGACGCTTCTGCAACGCCAACAAGATGGCAGGCGAAGTCGACCTGTTTGAAGCGCTCGAGGCCGTGAAGAAGCAGTATCCTATCGACGAGAACCGCATCATCGTGCGCGGCTTCAGCATGGGCGGAGCCGCCGCCTGGCACATCGGCGCGCACTACGCCGGCCTGTGGGCCGCCGCAGCGCCCGGCGCCGGGTTCAGCGAAACCGCCGACTTCCTGAAGGTCTTCCAGAACGAGCAGGTGAAGCCTACCTGGTGGGAGATGAAGCTGTGGCATCAGTACGACGCCACCGATTACGCCGCGAACTTCTTCAACACGCCGTTAGTCGCCTATAGCGGAGAGATCGATAAACAGAAGCAGGCCGCCGATATGATGGCGAAGTCGCTCGCTGCCGAGGGCATGACGATGAAGCACATCATCGGTCCGAACACGCCCCATCGCTATCATCCTGACTCCAAGATCCTGATCAATGCCGCGCTCGATTCCATCGCCGCCGAAGGCCGCGACGCCTATCCTCGCAAGCTCCGCTTCACCACTTTTACGCTGCGCTATAACCGCATGAAATGGGTGGTTGCCGATGAACTGGCCAAGCACTGGGAGCGTGCCCGCATCGATGCCGAGATCACCGGCGATGCCGCCGTCGAGGTGAAGACCGCCAACGTCAACGCCTTCAGCTTCGACTTCGGCGCAGGCGGCGCAAAGCTCGATCCATCCCGCAAGATCGCGGTCTCCATCGATGGGCAGCGAGTGCTGGCAACCGGTCCTCTGACCGATCGCTCATGGAATGTTCACTTCCGCCGCACGGCTGGCAAATGGAGTCTGGAAACAGAGCAGAAGGGACTTCGCAAACTGCACGGCTTGCAAGGACCGGTCGACGATGCCTTCTTCGACGCCTTCCTGATGGTGAAGCCTACCGGAACCTCCGCGTCCGCCGCAGTCGGCTCGTGGGTCGCCGCTGAGTCCGCCCACGCGATCACCGAATGGCGCCGCCACTTCCGTGGTGAAGCGCAGGTGAAGAACGATTCCGATGTGAACGATGCCGATATCGCCGCGAACAATCTGGTCTTGTGGGGCGATCCGGCGAGCAACAAAGTGCTGGCGCGCATCGCTGCCCAGTTGCCTGTGCAATGGACCGCGGATTCGATTGTCGTCAATGGCAAGAAGTATCCTGCCGCAACGCACGGACTGGTCCTGATCTATCCGAATCCGCTCAACCCTAAGAAGTATGTGGTGCTGAACAGCGGAGTCACCTTCCGCGAATACGACTACCTGAACAACGCCCGCCAGATCGCGAAGCTGCCGGACTGGGCCGTCATCGATACGGCCACGCCGCCCGATTCACGCTGGACGGGCAAAGTTGTCGATGCCGGCTTCTTTGGCGAGAAGTGGGAGCTACTGGCTAACGGCGGCCGCTAGGAGAGCTAGCCTTCTGGGCCGCTGCCGCGACGCGATCAATGGCCTGCACAAACACGTTCCATTCATCGGCGGTGAGTTCGTTACGTAGCTTCTGTTGGGCTCGCTGCCAACCCGGCTTCGACGCGGTGAGTAATTTCGTTCCAGCTACGGTAAGTTGATAGCCCTTTTCCCGCAGATCGCCTGACGAGGCCGGCTCGATCCAGCCGTTGCGGTTCATCAGGCTGAGATTGCGCGAGAGCGTGGTCTTGTCCATCCCCAGTGCGCGGCCCAGTGGCGCCTGTCCGCAGCCGGGGTGGCTGTGGAGTGCGGAAAGCAAGGCAAACTGCGTCGGCTCCAGCTGGTCACCCATTTCATTGCTGTAAAGCTGGGTCACTATTCGCGAGCAGCGGCGCAAGGTGGCACAGGCGCAACCCAATTCAGGCAGCGAAGGTTCCGTCGAGCTTTTCGATTCTGGTTTGTTTGTTCTCATAGAGGACAACGTGGTCCTGGCACGTTGGCTATTTGGCAGGCGGGGCAAGCAGCAGGCGCAATGGTGTCAGCGGACCGAGCGGCATGTATTCGAAGGTCGCAAAATTCTCCTTGAGCAGAGGCAGCGCCTCCAGCAGGCCCTTTGCTTCCTCCACGGTTTTGCAGTTCATCATGAAGACCACGCCCTTGCCGTCGCCACGAGCATACTATTGCTGGATGCGTCCGGCGAGGTAGAGTTGCATCGTATCCCTCACCTCCGCGGGCATGACCTTCATCATGTCTTCCCGCACGACGCCTGGTTTGACAGTCAGGATTGCCATGATGCTGGTGACGGTTGGTTTCAGTGGTTGTTGCGCCGGAACGGCTGGGACGAACAGGAATCCGGCGATAGCAATGAGCAGGAGCTTCTTCGTATCGAACAAGCTTCGGAAGGGTAGTTGCATATACAACGACAGTAGCATATGCAACCATCTTGCCCGGCTCAGACCTTCTCAAATTCAAACGTCATCACTTTGCCGCGTACAACAAAGCAAAGGTAGTGTTCCCAGAATTTGCGGAACCGCGGGACATTGTTGACCAGGAATTCAAAGCCCATGTATCGCCACAGCGCCAGCAATTTGATCCGTACCGAGATCTCCTTCAGCCGGCAATCTGAGTAGTAGCCGAAGCCTGCGTTGTCCTCGCCGAAATAGCGGAACGAGTAGCTGTTCAGATGCCAGCGGTGCGTGGGGTCGCAGAAGGAACTGAAGTCCGTATAGTGCGGCGTCTCCATCACGATGCGGCCGCCTTTGCGCAGCAGGCGATGGAACTCCTCCACCGTGCGCACTACGTCGGCCACGTGTTCGATGACGTGGATGGCACGCACCTGATCGAAACTTCCGCCGGCGAGCGGCCACGGGAAGTGGTCCAGGTCGCAGATCACATCGGCGCGGCTCGCCGGATTCTTATCGATCCCGATGGAACCGGCGAACTTGTTCAGCCCGCAACCAACATCCAGAATTCTCATGCCGCCGCTACTTCATCTTCTCGAAGACTTTGACGCCTGCCGCCGCGACCTTCCCGTCATCCGGAGCCTGCCCGCCGCTCACACCGATCGCGCCGACAACCTTGCCGTCAATCATCAGCGGCACACCGCCTTCCACCGGCATCGCACCCGGCAGCTTCACAATCAACTGCCGTCCGCCGGCCAGCGCGTCTTCGAACGCCTTGGTCGGCCGCTTGAACTTCACCGCGCTCTGCGCCTTGGCCACAGCCACATCGATGCTGCCAATCTGCGTCTCGTCCATCTTTTGCAGATAAACCAGGTTGCCGCCATCGTCCACGATCACGATCACCATCGTCCACTTGTTGGCAATCGCCTCCGCTTCGGCCGCGGCTGCGATCTTCTTGGCCGCCTCCAGCGTCATCGCTTTCTTGTTTGCCAGCTGGGCAAACGCCGCGACAGAGAAGAGCAGCGTCAGTAAGGAAATCAGTTTCATCGTATTATTGTGCCTCACTATTGCACTGGGGTGCCGTAGGGTATCAACGTTTTCACTCGTTCAGTTGCATCCACGCGGGCGATCTTCCAGCCCGCGCCTGCTTTTTCCAGGTACATGAATTGTACTTCGTTGCGTTCCTGATACACGAACTCCACGCGCAGTTTCACTTCCCGTTCGGTCAGCACCTGCGGTTCGTTGATCGCGACACCTTTAATTGGCGCGTTCGAATCCTTCAGGTATTTCACGAAGCCGTCCGTGCCCGTTTCCTTCACCGATTGCTCGAGTGCCGTGAGCATCTGTCCGGTGTAGCAGGCCAGGTACTTCGCCGGATCGCCCTCGCGCGCCGCGTCAAGCATCGCATAAACAGTATCCTGAGCCGCAGGTTCGGCCTTCGCCTCCATCGCCGCGGGTACCTTGATCGCCGGTGCCTGCCAGTTCCATTGGCGGCCGGCCACGATGGCGCCCGCGCCTGCCAGCACAGCCAGGGTCAGGAGTTGTGCTTTCCGTTCCTTCGTCACTTCGCCGGCTCGCCCTTCCTGATGATGGTGAGATCGAGGTTGCCGTTGTTATCCACAATCAGCTTGCGGATCTTCGGCAGCACCTGTTCCATCGTTTCGGCATACAGCCGGCGGCCATTCACATCGGAGGCGCGCGCATACTCCGCGGCGACCTGATTGAAGCGCGCCGCGTCTCCCAGGGCTTCGTTGATCTTTTTCTGCTTGTAGCCGCTGGCCGCTTCCAGCATCTGCTGCGCCTCGCCGCGAGCCTTCGGAATCACGTCATTTTCGTAACCCTGTGCCTCGCTCACGATGCGCGCCAGATCGGCGCGCGCGCTGGCGACGTCGCGGAACGCGTCTGCCGCTTCCGGCGGCGGTGCCGCACTTTCAATATTCACCGATGCAATCAACACGCCCGAGCGGTAGTCGTTCAACACCTTCTGCGCCGCTCCGCGCACCGCATCCTGAATCGCGATCTTTTCGGTAGTGAGCACCGCGTCCACGCTGCTCGCCGCGATGCGTCGCGCCAACTCCGATTCCACCACGGCTCCGGTCACACGCGCCACGTCCTCGGTCTGAAACAGGTAATCCGCCGGCACTGCAACCGAGTACTGGACTACGGTGCGGATATGCAGAATGTTCTGGTCGCCGGTCAGGAACTGCGATAGCACCGGCTGCGTCCTGCCCAGCGCGCCATCGGCAACTTCGCCGCCGACAACCAGCCGCTGCGTCTGCTGCACTTTGAGTCTGCGGACCTGATCGAGCGGCCACGGTAGCGAAAGGTGAATGCCCGGCATCACGCGTGGCTCCACCACTTTTCCGAAGCGTGTCACCACCGCCTGTTGATCGGTGGAAACCAGAAACACGCCGCTCAGAATCCAAACTCCGAAGATGGCTCCGGCCACTCTGCGCCGGTCCCATTCGCGAAAGTTCATTGCGCATTTTCTCCGCGCATCAGGATCTTGAGCAGTTCGGAATCGGAGCTGAGGATGGCTGTTGTTTTGTCGTCCAGGATCTTCTTGTACGCCTCCAGTGTCCGCATCAGTTTGTAGAACCGCGGATTGCGCGAATAGGCGTTGCTGTAGGTACGGGTTGATTCTGCGTCGCCCTCGCCCTTCACTGTTTCCGCCTCTTTGTAAGCCACGGAGAGGATCTCTTCCTTCTGCCTGTCGGCATCGGCACGGATGCGCAGCGCCTGCTCTTCGCCCTCAGCCCGGTACTGCCGCGCAATGCGTTCGCGCTCGGCACGCATGCGGGCATAGACGCTCTGCTTGTTCTGTTCCGGAAGGTTGATGCGTTTGATGCGCACGTCCAGCACCTGAATGCCGTACTGCTCCAGCGCCGCCTGCTCGCTGCGCGAGGTCAGGTGGTCGAGCATCTCCTTGGCCTTCACCGATTCGAGCGTCGTGGAAATAATCGAGTCCAGGTCATGCGTCCCGAGCGCCGCGCTCAAGCCGCTCCACACAATGTCGTGCAGCCGCATCTCAGCGGCCACCGGATCGCCTACGGTCTCGATGAACCGCTTGGGGTCTTGAATCTTCCACGCCACGTAGCTTTCGATCACCAGGTTCTTTTTGTCGCGCGTCAGGAATTCGGAGGGGCGAGGATTGTAGATCCGCAGCCGACGGTCGAAATAGTTCGTGCTTTGGAAAAACCACTTCATGCTCAGGCCGGCTTCGTTCACCGTATAGACCGGCCGCCCGAACTGCGTCACCAGCACGAACTCGGTCTCGCGCACGGTGAAGAAGCTCATCCACAGCAGGATCGCCAAAGCGGCGCCCGCTGCCGTCCGATAGTGTTTGCGGTAATTGTCGAAATCCATGCTACTCCTGATCCTCCGGCTTGCCGTTGCGTCTTGGCGGCATCATTGGAGCCGTCACTTCCACGCCATCGTCCACTAACATCAGCTGCCGCCTTCCTCGTCCCGCATCCACAATCATCTTCCGCTTGCCGGGCAACACCTGCTCCATCGTTTCCAGGTACAGCCTTGTCTGATTCGGCCCCGGCGCCAGCTTGAAGGCATCCTCCCATTGCACGAATCGCTGCGCGTCGCCGTTCGAGCGGTTCTTGCGCCCCAATGAATAACCGGTCGCGTTCAGCCGTCGCGCCTCGCCATTGCCGCGGGCCAGCGCCACCTGTTCGTTGCGATATCCTTCGGCGACGTTGATCAGGCGGCTCTTCTCCTCGTAAGCGCCGGAGACCTCGCGAAACGCATCCACGACCTCCAGCGATGGGTGCACGTCCAGCAACCGCACCTGCAACACTTCGACTCCAGCGATGTACTTGTCCAACCGCGACTGCAACTCTGTCTTTACCCGGTCCTCCAACGCGCGCCGGCCCGTGGTCAGCACCTCGTCGATTCCGGTCGTCGTTGCCATCGCCTGCATCACCGATTCTGTCGCGGTCCTCACTGTCGTCTCGCCGTCCAGATGATTGAACAGGAACTCGTCCGGGCGCGCCAACCTGTAATGCACCGTGGCATTCAGCTCGATCATGTTCTGATCGCCGGTGAGCATCAGTGCCTCTTCCGGTTTGCGCTGGAAGCGGCCCGAGCGGTGCTGGACGTTCCATTCGTACGATGCGGGCTCGGCGTCTGCGTATGCCGTACCGGAGCGGAACCCGACTTCGATCACGCGCACCCGCCGCACCTGCGTGCGGGTCAGCTTCTCGATCGGCCACGGCAGTTTGTAGTGCAGGCCAGGCTCTCCATACGGCAGGATCTTCCGTCCGAAGCGCTCGATCACGCCCGACTCATCGGGGCCAAGCGTGTAGAAGCCATTGAGCACGATGCACGCAATCGCCGCGTAACCCAACCTCCGCCGATGCGCCCATAACTGCTCCGCATATCTTCGATACTCGATCCGCGGCATCCGCGGCTTCCAGCGCCATCCGCTCGATGCCTGCTCCACGCGCAGCAGCCGCAGCGAATTCATCATCACCAGGAACGAGGAGATCTGGTGCGTGAACGCCGCGCCCAAAGGGCCGATCACGCCCGTCGCGCATGCCGCCACCGCTGCCAGGCTCACCACACCAGCAAACATATAAATATTCTGATTCGCGGTCTGCACGGCCCGCCTGCTGACCTCAAACTGCCGCGGAAGTTTATCGAGCGATGTCCCGAGATAGACAACGTCTGCCGCCTCAGCCGTGATGTCCGTTGCGCCGTGCACGGCGATGCCGACGTTGGCTGCGGCCAGCGCCGGCGCGTCGTTGATGCCGTCGCCCGCCATCGCTACATAGCGCCCCTGCGCCATCAACTGGCGGATGCGGTCGAGCTTCTGCTCCGGCAGCAGTTCGGCCTCCACGTGCGGAATGCCGATCTCCTTCGCAATCGCCTCTCCGGCCCGCCGGCGGTCGCCAGTGAGCATCACCTGATGCGTGATCCCCAATGCGCTGAGTTCCGCGCAGGCTTCGCGTGCGCCCGCCCGAATGCGGTCCCGCAGCAGGATCGCTCCCGCCAGTTCCGCACCATCGGCTACGAACACAGCGGTTGCTCCCAGCCGGTCCGCCTCTTCGGTAAGCGCCTCCAGATGATGTTCCGCGAGCAACGCGGCATTTCCCGCGCGCAGCACTCTGCCGCCCAGTATGCACTCCACGCCGCGTCCGGGAATCACGCGCGCGTCCTCTGGCTCCGGGACAATCAGGCCTCGCCTGCGTGCCTCCTCGCAGATCACTCGCGCCAGCATGTGATCGGAGGCTCGCTCTGCTGCCGCGGTCAGGCGCAGCAGGTCGTCTTCGTCGTGCGCCAGCGCAATGACGCGCAGAATCTCAAAGCGTCCCTCGGTCAGCGTGCCGGTCTTATCGAACACCACCGCATCGATCTTAGCCGCCTGCTCCAGCACGGCCCCGCTGCGCACCAGGATGCCGCGCCGGGCCAGTCCGCCGATCGCCGCCACCATCGCCGTGGGAGTCGCCAGAATCAGTGCGCACGGGCATGCCACCAGCAGCACGGCCACCGTGCGCAGCCAGTCGCGCGTGAAGTACCACGTGCCCAGGCCGCTCAAAAGCAGCAGCGGCAAAAAGTATTTGGCGTACTGATCCGCCCTGCGTTCCACCGGTGCGCGGCGTTCTTTGGCCTCTTCCACCAGACCGATCACGCGCGCCAGCGTCGTCTCCGAACCGGCCCGCTCCACGCGAATGCGCAACAGGCCATTGCCGTTCAACGTTCCGCAGTAGACCTCCGCGCCCTGCTGTTTGTCACGCGGCAGCGCTTCGCCGGTGATCGTACTCTCGTCGATCTCCGATGCGCCCTGCGTGATCACGCCATCGGCCGCGATGCGTTCGCCCGCCCGCACTTCGATCAGGTCGCCAAGGGCCAGCGAGGTGACGTCGACCTCTTCCTCCACTCCATCGCGAATGCGGCGGGCCTTGCGCGGCAACTGCTCCACGAACTTCTGAATCGCCGCCTCCGTGCGTCCGGCTGCATACGACTCCAGCCCCTCGCCCACCAGGATGACGAACATCGCTTCGGCCGCCGCCAGGTACTCGCCCACTGACAGCGCCGCGATCACTGCAATACAAAGTGCCAGGTCGGCCGAGATCTGCTTTTCCAGCAGCGCCGAGATGGAGTTGTTGAAGGTCTTGTAGCCGGCCAGGATGGTGATGATCGCCGCGGTATCAATGCCGAAGATCGTCTTGAAGATGCCGGTGACGTTCAACAGCAGCAGTACGCCCACCACTGCCGCGTAGGCGTAGTATTTGACGCGCTCTCTCTGTTCGTCCGTCATGGGTGGCAACGGACTATTATGCCACTTCCTGATCTTTATACTGCAACTGATAAAGCTTCCAATAGATGCCCCGCATCGCCAGCAGTTGCTGGTGTGTGCCGGCCTCGCGCAGCTTACCTTTGTGCATTACGAAAATCCGGCTTGCGCGCTGGATGGTCGAGAGCCGGTGCGCGATCACGATAGAGGTCCGGTCCTGCACCATGTGCTGCAACGCATCCCGTACCTTGAACTCCGTTTCGGTATCGACGCTGGAGGTCGCCTCATCCAGAATCAGGTAGCGCGGATTATGCGCCAGCGCCCGTGCAAAGTTGATCAGCTGCTTCTGGCCCGTGCTGAGTCCCGCGCCGCGCTCGCGAACTTCGTGGTCGAAGCGGCCGGGCAGGGAATCGACGAAGTCCAGCAGGTTCACCTGCGCTGCCGCATGGCGCATCTGCTCGTCGCTAATGCCGGTTGTCCCCAGCCGGATGTTGGCCGCCAGCGACCCGGTGAACAGAAACGGATCCTGCAGCACGATGCTGAACAGGCGGCGCAGCGCCTGCGGATCGAATCGCCGGATATCAACGCCGCCGATCTCGATGCTGCCCTTCTGAATGTCGTAGAAGCGCAGCAGCAGATTGGTCAGCGTGGTCTTGCCCGCGCCGGTATGGCCCACCACGGCAATGGTCTCGCCCGGTTCGATGCGGAAGCTGACGTCGCGCAGTACCCAGTCTTCGTCCTTGTAAGCAAACCACACGTTCTTGAATTCGATGGCCCCGCTCTGCGGCGTCGCTGTCGCCTCCACCGGCGCATCAATCGCTACCGGCGTATCGAGCAGCTTGAACACGCGTTCGCCCGCCGCCATCGCGCCTTGAATGATGTTGTACTTCTCGCTCAGGTCCTGAATCGGCCGGAAGAAGCGCATGCCGTACTGGAAGAACGCCACCATCACGCCGAGGGTCAACGTGCCCTGCCGCACGCGAAACCCGCCATAGGCCAGCAGCAGCGCCACTGTGGTCATACCCAGGAACTCCACCGTCGGATAAAACCAGCCGTAGGCGAAGATGGAGTCTTTGAATGCCTCCAGGTGATCGCGATTCACGGCCGCGAACTCTTCCGAGCTCTTCTGCTCCCTGTTATAAAGCTGCAGCACCGCAATGCCGGTGACGTGTTCCTGCAGGTAGGAGTTGATCTTGGCCACGGCCACCCGGATGCGGCGGTAGCTCTGCTGTACGGAGTTCCGGAAGATGATCGTCACCCAGATGACGATCGGCGTTGCGCCAACCAGCATCATCGTCATGCCGGCACTCATGCGGAACATCACCGTCAGGATGAAGCTCAGCACCAGCACGTCGCCCAGAATGGTCAGCAGGCCGGAGGAGAACAGCTCGTTCAGTACATCCACGTCTGTTGTGACGCGCGTCACCAACCGCCCGATCGGGTTGCGGTCGTAATAGACAATGTCGATCCGCTGCATGTGGGCCATCAGGTCGCGCCGCAGGTCGAACATTGCGTATTGTCCTGTGCGCTGCATCAGCACCGCCTGTGCGAAGTCGCACACCAGCGTCAGCAGAATCGCCGTGATGTACACCGCCGAAAGTCTCGCCAGCCCCTGCCACGGATCGGCCGGCAGCAGCTCCGGATAAGGGTTCACGCCGTTCGGCGAAAGGTAGACGTCGATCGCCAGTTTCGTCAGCAGCGGGCCTGCGATCTGCAGTCCGGCATTGGCGATCATGAACCCCAGCGCAATCGCCACCTGGGTTCTGTACGGCGCCAGATAGCGGATCAGCCGCCTCATCAACTTCGCGTCGTATGCTTTACTGACTACTTCCTCTTCCACTAAGCTAGTTTAGCGAAACCCGTTGTATCCGCGGAGAATCTAAACTAGAGATATGTGCAGAGCCCTCCTGATTTTCATGCTTGGCATGCCCCTCCTCTTCCCGCAGCAGGCGAAGAAGAAGGCCGCCGCACCTGCTCCTGCCAAGCAGGTTGAGCCGCAGGTGCAGGCGTTTGCCATTGAGACCATCGCCGTCGAAGGCGTCAGGAACTTCACCGCCGCACAGGTGATCGCGGCCTCCGGGCTCAAGACCGGCGATATCGGCGACAAAGCGAAGTTCGATGCGGCGCGCGACAAACTGGTGGCCAGCGGCGCCTTCGCCAGCGCCGGTTACCGTTATGCCCCGGGCCCCAGCGGCAAAGGCTTTGCGCTCACCTTTGAAATTGTGGAGGTGGAGCAGGTCTATCCGTTCCGGTTCGACGATCTGAACGCCTCCGATGACAAATTGCGCGAAGCAATGCGGAAAAGCGATCCGCTCTTCGGCGCGAAAATCCCCGGCACCTACCAGGTGATCGAGCGCTACGCCAAAGCGATTGAAGGCGTGCTCGGAGCCAAAGAGAAGATCGTCGGTAAGCTGACCTCTGAGGTGCCCGGTGAGATGCTGATCGTCTTCCGCCCGGAAGGCGCCCCCGTCACCATCGCCGAAGTCGATTTCAAGGGCAACAAAGTGATCACCACTTCGCTGCTGCGCAACACCATCGCCGGTGTGGCTATCGGTGTACCTTACAGCGAGCCGCGCTTCCGCCAGTTGCTCGAAACCAGCATCCGCCCGCTCTACGACGCCCGTGGCCGCATTCGTGTGGCCTTCGGCAAGGTGACGGTCACCAAGGCCAAAGACGTTAAAGGACTGGTGCTGTCCGTGGAGTTGACCGAAGGCGAATCGTATTCGTTGGGCAAGGTGCACGTCACCGGAGCGGAGCCGGAGGACGAGATGGTCCAGGCCGCCGACATCAAAACCGGCGACATCGTGAACTTTGAGGATATCGGCAAGGGCGTCGACCGGCTCAAGCGCTTTCTGCAAAAGACCGGCTATATGAAAGTGGCGGCCTCCACGGAGCGTCAGGTCAACGATGAGAAGAAGACCGTCGATGTCACCGTGAAGGTGGAGCGAGGCCCGCAGTATGTCTTCCGCAAACTGATCATCGAAGGCCTCGATATCAACAGCGAGCCCGAGATCCGCAAGATGTGGGCTGTGAAAATGGGCAAGCCCTTCAACGGCGACTATCCCAACTTCTTCCTCACGCGGCTGCGCGAAGACGGCATCTTTGACAATCTCGGCAAGACCAGTTCAAGAATTGAAGTGAATGAGCAGTATCACGAAGTGGACGTAATCCTCACCTTCAAAGGCGCCCCACCGGCACCTGAAAAGAAGAAGCCGCGCGTCGGCGAGTTCAGCCCAACTTTTTTCTGAACACGCCGCGAACCGGGGGACTGACACCAAATCACGACACGCCGCAAACCGGGGGACTGACACCAAATCACGACACGCCGCAAACCGGGGGACTGACACCAAATCACGACACGCCGCAAACCGGGGGACTGACAC
>Ga0073936_10001515_pt1 | contig 35662 bp, 22 predicted proteins | sample AliMusrvi5mmetaG_FD_87041 | JGI IMG/M metagenome (GOLD analysis project Ga0073936, IMG submission 87041) | Freshwater lake bacterial and archeal communities from Alinen Mustajarvi, Finland, to study Microbial Dark Matter (Phase II) - Alinen... | ecosystem: Environmental > Aquatic > Freshwater >...
TCTTCTTTCAAGACCTCCATCACAACACGGACTTTAAAATCGGAACTGTAGCGTTTTCTCATAGCTAGATTCTAACTTATTTTTGCAGAAAATATTGTCTAGAATACTGGGTCCATTATATTATTAGATGGTTTTGCAGTGAGATTATCGGGTTCGGGTGGTATCAAAGTATATGCTGATGCTCAGAAAGCAACCGAAATAAACATAATAACCGACCCGATGCATGGAAAGTTCCCAATAAAATGGACATTAGACAGTACTGCCAATCCTCCCATTATTGTCCCGTCTACTGTATATGTAGAAGGAATAAGTTCGGGAACAGCCTCGCTGACACTGACTGTAAACCGAGTGACTAACGGAGTAGAGACTGCCATTACCCATGATACAGTAGCATTCACTGTAGTACAACTAGACATTAAGATGGGTACTACTGTTATTACCAATCAGTTAACTAATACTATCATTGGTAAAAAAATCAGTTTGAATGTTACCCGTACGCCCAGTACTATAACTCCATCAAGTTATTCTTGGACAATTCCTGGGATTAGGATTGCAAACTACACGGCAAATGATGGCACATCGGCAGTATCAGCAGCTTCTGCACATGTAACCTCACTCACGGTGACAAATCTGGATAATATCAACTATTATTGGGTTGATGGTTCCGGATCAACTGATCGTGTCATACAGTGTACTGTGCAATATGGCCAATCAACTATTCCAGTAAAATGTAAATTCCATATTAAAAGCCCAACGCATTCTGTTGATGCTCATGTAGCAGCTCTAGTGCCTCCAAATACTCATAGTGTACGGGTATACAATATGGATAACATTGGCTTGGGGTTGTGGAGTGGAGATTATAACACAGATAGCACTTGCGCAGCCTGGTTCCACCCGATAGTAACTGGGTTTAGTGAAACTGGAGAAGCTATCGGCTTTGTACAGATAGTTGATAATTATGAAATGCATCGTGTTGAAACAGTAGATCAGTCACATTGGAAATCGATATACAGTAATGTATATGATGGTTCAAACTTCCCAAGTGTGAGAAAAAGTCCCGGTAATCCTGATTTTCATGATACTCCAGGATTGTTGATGGAGAAATATGATCATGCTTCGCGCTCCGATTCGTTTTCAACCTATTTGATGTACAAACCATGCACATCCGATTCAATATGGGTTCCATTGGAGAAAATCGATTGGAACTGGGCTGGTGTAGCGGATAGGATAGATCAAAATACATGGCAGCTAACTGGAACACCAACAGATCCAAATATTACTTTACACACCGATTGGACAACACATCCTGAATGGAATGAAAATAACTCAAACGAGTATGTCGAACCGGAATAAGGAGTATACCAAAATGAAAACTTATTTAAAATCGATTCTGATAAGAAAAACGATATTTATCATGATTGTAGTATGTCTGATAAGCGTACTTCCTGCATTTTGCAATGATCAAAACTCAAGCCAGGAATCTCAGCGCGAACAATCTAGGGAGACTACCGGTTGTCAAGTTTCTGACACTGGTAGACGAATACTCTCAGATGATCCGGCTTCTCAGGTCGCCGGAGGATATTACCTATGTGCTGTTCCAGTAAAATATCGTTTTTGTTTTGGAGAAGATATACTTTTCAAGCTTACCCTAACAAATGTATCGCAGATTGATTTGAAATATGGTGGCACAGACACTATCAACATATATTACGTTACTCTTTATGATTTTAATGGTAACATAATACCCGAAAGGCACCTAGAACGAAATGGACCCAATTACGGGCCTTCGATATTTCATCCAGGTGAATCCATTGATCAAAAATTATGTATAAACATCCTGTTTAACTTCACATCACCTGGAATATATACTGCTAAGGTCTGGAGATATGTTAACAATCTTGACGACGACAAAACAGCGGAACTGTGTTCTAATGAGTTTTCATTCGAGCTGTATGGAAATCCTGGAGATGCTAAGAAAACGTATATAACAGAAAGCCAACCATTCCTTTTGAAAAACCTTAAGAAAGCAACGATCAAGCCAAAGCACGTATCTAAAAAGATCCAATAATACATCCGATAGGTAGATAGATATTTTGTAATATTTCGGGATTTTCGAGTGATCATAAAAACCAATAATTGAAAAATACTGATCGATTGCTTAGAAAATCCCGAAATGAAATGAGAACAATATCATTCACTGCATTCAGAATAATATTATTCACCAACCTCCACCCTGAACACCATCTCCTGGCCAGGTGCGAGAAATGAAGAGTGGACTGGGCAGCCTTCGCTGTCCGGAACAGTTCTGAGCCTGCTGTAGGTACTGGCTTCGTTCTCTTTTCCATTCCAGTCATAGCAGTATACCTTTGTGTTCTTCTGGAAAGTAATGGTATAGCGCTCATTCTCCGTTGTGCTGTTGTTTACAAACATTGCATATCGTTTGCCGTCAATGTCTGCAAACTCACCGATAACCATCGGCACACCTGATTCACCCTCAACACTCTTGATCAGTTCGTTGGGTGTAAACTGATTGCCCTCTGCATAAGCTTTAGCATAGAATGTGACCCTGGTGGACGCCAGATGGTTGAACAGGTCTTTATAGCGGCGGTGGAAGCTCTTCTGTATGCGCCGGATGTCGTAGTATGTCTGCGTTTTGTCCCAGTGTTCATCCACAGGTGACATCCTGTAGTTGTCTTCGGGCTCACGCATGTAATAGAAGAACCAGGCGATACCGTTGGCTCCTGCAGCGATCGAAGTATTAAACTGCCAGCGCAGGTCATCCTGGCTGGGACACCTGTATTTATAGTGGCCGACCGATAATATTGTATTCCAGAATGGAACCCCATTTCTTACGGCTGACTCTCTGTGGAAACGCAGGTTTCGGAAATAATCATCCCAGCCGCTCTCTCCCTGGTTCATCTGCACATAACAGTCATATCCCACAAGGTCAGCATTGCTCTTTTCTGCGAACTCATCCAGATAATTCGGCCAGGAGTCAGTCCCAGCACGCTCTAGTATCCAATAGAAATATGGGAGCAGGTTGGCAAACGGGTGCAGGTGAGGAGCTATCTCTTTCTGTATCTTGTAACACTCAATGAATGTCTCTTTAAAGTTCTCGTCAGGTTCGTCCCCAATATGAAAACCGAACAGTGCCGGGTGGTCTCCGAAATCCGCAACAGCCGCCCGGATACCGTCAGCATAATCCGCCGTCGGTTTGCCGTCAGGACCGGCTTTTGCATATCCGCGGGGATCTGTGACAATGAGTTTCATCCCCCTCTGGTGTGCATAGTCAAGAAGTCTGACTATATGAGCTTTCTGCTCTGCATTATTCGGGTCAAATGACGGGCTCTGAGGCACCGTAAAGCCGGCATCCAGCCATGACTCAACTTCAGCTTCAGTCATATGCTCCCCATGTTCAGTAAGATTAGTATAACTCCAAAAACTTATAGGGAATCTCTTCAGTCCCAGAGACTGCATCTTTTCTAAAAGTGCTTTCATAAATTTAACTACCTCCCGGTATCCACTAGTATCAATATGGTCTGAAACATAATACTAACCACCCCTTGCAAAGTCAATCATAATAGTCTTATAATCTCACGCAAAGCCGCAAAGGCGCTAAGAAAGAGAAATGAATAATCAACAAATCAAATGGTATACAGATAATCCATCCCTTCTTAGCGCCTTTGCGGCTTTGCGTGAGTATATAAGAAGGACTTCGCATCACTCAACCTGTCAAAGAATTGACTAATGTGCAAAAGACCCATATGATGTTCCTGCAATAATACCGTAAGGGAGGCCTTCCGCGGCTTTCCACAGCACTGAGAGGACCACAATGATAATGCTCATAAACACAATAATCGCCGCAACCAACATCTCTGCAATCCCGCCTGTCCCATACACGGAAATCCTGCGTCCACAGTTTCATTTTACAGGCAAAAAAGACTGGCTCAACGACCCTAACGGCCTGGTCTATTATAAGGGCACATATCATATGTTTTACCAGTACAATCCAACTGTAGTTGGATGGGCATATCCGAGCCACTGGGGGCATGCTGTCAGCAAGGATCTGGTCCATTGGACTGAGCTCCCGGTAGCACTTTATCCTGATAGTCTGGGCAACCGGGCATCAGGCAGTGCAGTGGTTGACTGGGACAATACTTCAGGTTTAAAGACCGGTAAGAAAGATGTAATAGTAGCAGTCTTTACCGCAATGGGTGACCGTGGGCAGATCCAATGCCTGGCATATTCAAATGATGGAGGGCAGACTCTGATCACATATTCAGGCAACCCGGTCATTCCTGAGGGCCAGCGCGATCCTAAAGTCTTCTGGTATGAACCTGCAAAGACGTGGGTAATGGCATTATTTGCAACCGAGAAAGAAGTCGATGGTATCAGGATTTACAGTTCTCCGAACTTAAAGGACTGGACCGCTGTAAGCTTTCTGCCCGGATTCTATGAATGCCCTGACCTTTTCCAACTACCTCTGGATGGTGATATAAAGAACCAAAAGTGGATAATCCATGGTGCCAATGGAGAGTATTATGTTGGTTCATTCGATGGGCACACCTTCACTCCGGAGACTCCAAAGCATAGAGCTGATTATGGTGAAAACTACTACGCAGCTCAAACCTGGAACGATATGCCCGCCAGGGATCAACGCAGAATTCAGATTGCCTGGATGGCAAACGGCCAGTATCCAGGTATGCCATTCAACCAGCAGATGTCATTCCCCTGTGAACTAACCCTGAAAACACTTCCAGACGGAATCAAAATGTGCAGATATCCAATAAAAGAGATCAAATCCCTGTATGGCAAGAAGCACAGCTGGAAGAACCTGGTCATCAACCCCGGCGACAATACTCAGTCTGAAATAAATGGAGACCTGTTCGATATTTCACTGGTCATAGACCCAAAGCAAGCCTCTGAAATCGGATTCAACATAAGAGGTGAAGTTGTGAAATACACAGTCAATGACCACAAACTCACCTACCGCAAAGCTTCAGCCGACCTCAAACCGGTAAACGGCAAAATCAAACTGCGGATACTTGTCGACAGAACATCAGTAGAAATCTTCGGCAATGATGGAGAAGTCAGCATATCCACCTGCTACCTGCCAAACGCAGGCAATCATAAACTGGAACTGTATTCCGCAGGAGGCCCAGCAAAAGCAGTATCGCTGGATATACACGAACTGAAATCAGCATGGAATTTGGCTGAATGATTTACATAGCACAGAGGTGACAACTATGTGGAAGAAAATAGCAATCGGATGCGCTGGTATCACTATTCTGCTCTTGATAATGCTGGGAGTTGCTGGTTATAAGCTTTGGAATATGTATAAACACTCATCTACAGCTGGTTTCACTCGTCCATCCTCCCTCAGTGCTCCTGGAGTTACAACCGGTGCAAATGTTGTATCCAAACCAGTGGTCATTTCCGTTCCTGGTGTCGGCAGCATTTCTGACATTGCATTTGATAACAAGGGCAATATTGTGCTTGCTGGAACAACAGGTGCAGCTATCGGAAAGCCTACCCTTCAGTCATTCATCTCTACTGCTCAATGGCCCCAGTCAATGGATAGTATTTCAATAATCACAAACAGGATCGGGAATATCAACTATCTCAAACACGGGTCATGGGGTTCTCATTCAACCTTGATGGACGCACAGGGCAAGCCTGTGTGGACCTATAAAGCAGCCTTGGGAATTGATGACACAGCATTTGGCGATGTTAATGGCGATGGCTTCCTGGAATTTGCTGTCGGATTGAATGGTAGGGGTGGTATATTTTTACTCGACCAGTCAGGCAAAGAACTGTGGGGACAGAGTGATGCCAATGTGTGGCATGTGGAGATAACCGATACAAATGGCGATGGTAAATTGGAAATCGTACATAGCAATGCTTCAGGTCAGATTGTTGTTCGCGATGGTATGGGTTCAATACTTAAGTCTAATCAAGCATCTGGATATATAAATAAGTTTTCACTCTGTGCTTGGCCCAACCGGACAGCTCAACGTTACATCCTGTCATCGCAGGAGAATGCTGTTTTGTTATTCGATTATGATGGAAAAACATTGGCCAGTCTGAATGCACAGGGCAGTTCCGAATATGGAGATGCCAAAGGAACTTGGGTAAAATTCAGAAATGGCCATTCCGACTATTTTGCAGTTTTGGATTTTGTGCAGATATGGGACAGTTCAATGCTATTCATATATTCGCCTCCTGGTAAACTAGTATATCGGGAAGTCCTACCAGGATATTTTAGCTCTATAGCCACACTCATAGACCCAAAGACAAAGGACGAATCACTACTGATAGGTGGACTTGATAAAGTGTTAAAATATTCGGTACCCGCTGGACAGCAATAGTGACCGGAATATCGGGTGCGTGTAAAATCTACGGAATGTAGTAATAGAGTTATATCAGCAGGGGTTCCACCCCTGCATCCCGCTGGGGATATTATCCCCAGACCCATATGCTGTTTTATTTTGAGGGTCCTAAAGACCCTCGAAATAAAACAGTGCAATGGGTCTAGGGAGGTTACCTCCTTGGCAGAGTCAAGAGACAGAGTCTCTGGGGATAAAACTATACCACCATTTCCGTAGATTTTACACACCCTGGGATTTCTGTTGTGTTTACTTTCAACCCACCTCATGATATAAATACAACTGTACCAATTTCCTTAAGCTGAATTACTATCATTCAGCCTGTCGATATTCTAGGAGGTCAGTATGTTGCGTTCTTACCGTTTGGCAATCCCTTTGTTATTGCTCTTCATGGGCATTCTGACAGGTTGTGGAGGCGGGGGAGGAACGCATACCCAGAACATCGGCAGCGTTCGAGGAACGGTTGATTCCTCTTCTCTTAGTTCCGGAGCCAGCAGTGTTACTGTCTCTATGGAAGGTATGAATATCTCTGCCCCAGTGAAATCTGACGGCAGTTTCATATTGGAAAATATCGCTCCCGGGCTACATACAATGGTAGTCAAAGCAAATCGAAAGGCCGGAGCGATGGTCGTCCTGGTGAGTGGAGGCAAAGAGACAAATGTAGGGCAGATGGTCCTTCGCGGTTCCGGGCAGATTGCAGGATTGGTTGCTGCTGCGTCATCCGGGAGTCCGGTATCAGATGCGCTGGTGACTGTTACAGAAATAGCAGCGACGACTTCCAGCGACACACCGCATCCTGTCCGGGAAGCCCATACAAACTCTAGTGGAAGCTACACCGTCGATGCTATTCCTGAAGGCGAATACCTGGTCACTATCAGTAAAGATGGATATGTCGCCGCGACTCTTGATCTATATGTCTCTGCCGGTGCTACTGCTACAGGGGATGTAGCTCTGCAGATTGCCGACCCGACCGCAGGATCTATTCAGGGTGTAGTCAGTGGCACAAACTCCGATGGTTCACTCAGCACGCTTAGCGGAGTGTTTGTCGTGTTGATGCCAAATAATGGTGGAGTTTTACCACCTGTTATTCCTATGCCGGCATATGCGACTGGTGAGAATGACAAAAAGATCAGCTTATATCCTATGCCCCCATTGTATCAGCAGTATTATGCCTATACCGCGGATGACGGCACATACAAGATTAATGGTATTCCAGCCGGCGATTATACTGCCACAGCAATGCGTCCAGGATTCGATACTGCAACTCAGAGTGTAACCATAGTCGTAAAACAGTCCTCAAAGGTGAATTTCACATTAGCCATGTTTGTGATACAAACTGGCATAGTCAACGGAACTGTTACTGACTCATCCACAGGGAAACCCATCTCAGGGGCCACTGTCATTGCTGTTACATATGGACCTTGCCTAGATAGTGGTAAACCGGCCCGCAAAGGGCCCGCAGTTGCGGTGCCCGGCAATGGAACTGGTTTCGATGTGGTTGCTACGACGGATGAGAACGGCAGATACAAATTGCAGGTTCCGATCAGCACCCATGCAGTCAACTGCTTTGCTAAGGGGTATGACCTGAAAGAACAGGTTGTGACTATTGTTCAAGACCAGACAATTGCCGTCTATATGGCTTTGACTCCCACTCCTGTCAATCCTAACACCAGAGTTACTCTCACTGGTCTGGTAACAGAACCGAAAGATTCGAGTGGCGCGTTGACCCCGTCCGCCGGTGCAACAGTGCATCTGGTATCGAGTGTAATGTCTGGAGAAACAATCCTCCCGTCGGATTATGCCGCCACTACTGACAAGAACGGCACATTTTCAATAACTGCTCAGTCAGGAGACTACTACGCCTACGCAGAGAAAGCTGGAATGATATCAGATTCTATTAATCTCAGGCTCTACAATGATACACAGCAGGATTTCGAACTGTTACGAGAAATCGCTCCTCCACCTCCCCCGACTCCCACTTTGAGAAAATGATTACTGGTGACTCATCCCCTCACTCTTAGCGCAGGGGATGAGTCAAATACAGAGCTTTCTACTTTACAACTATCTGGGCTAGAGCTTTTACCAGATCATCGTGCCTTTTGGAATACAACTCTGGTGTATCTTTATAACAACCTCGTTCCTTAGTTGCAGAAGACGTAGTATCGAGCAAATATGCATAAACCTTCGATAACTCCGGGTGCTTTTTCAAATAGCTATCAAGCATATACAGCAGGTCATAATCCTCAAAAGCATCCCTTTGTTCACACAGGCGTATAGACGGAACAACTGGTGCCAGCCAGTCCTTGCTGCGCTGCTCAGGATCACTGGCATTGTAGAACATGAATCCATCACCGTTGAACCCGGTGTTGATTGCATGACTTACCCATGGATCAGACCAGTAGCAGTCAACCGCCCAATACAAATATCCCTGCACTCCCTGGCTCCACATCCACCAGACCATAGCGCTTGCTCCCGTGCCTCTCCAGTCTATCTTCCAGGGATCCGGAAACTGCGATGGACCGGTGCCCATGCAGGTGTAGATCCAACTCTTGTCCCCGCTGCGTTTTCTTTCAGTCATGAACTGCGGATTAAAATCGGTAATATGAGGGCACCAGATATTGACTCTACCTGTCATTTGAGGATAAGTGCCGGGATAAACCGTGCCAAGTATCTGATAACCGGGATCAACTGCCTTAATGAAATCGCAGAATCTGGTGATACCTGCAGCTTTTTCAACCGGGACTTCATCGAAGTGATAGAACAGGAACCGGTCCATCCATCCCATTGCCCTAAGATGCTCAGAGACAATCTTCAGCTTTGTCCTGTATTCTTCCTGCTGCTCACCCTGGGGTTCATCAGCAGCCCAACCAATAAAATCCAACCGGAAACATGTGCTCCCAAGCTTGAGATACTTTTCAACTTCCTTATCAAATAACGACCAGTCAGCCGCCCATTTTCCATCCGCGCCTTTAATCAGCGTTTTGTCCCACGGTAGCTTAGGGGGGCTGGTAAATCTATACTTTAAGCCTTTAATGCAGTCAGCATTGTAGTCTTCAGCACTGACTGTCGGAGTAGCATGACGAATAAGAAACCATACATGGGTATTCAGGTAAGGGGTAACCGGAATGGTCACATTGCATACATTCAGACTGACACGCATAGTTCGTTTTTCTTTTCCGGCAGTTACAGTCACATTCCCGCTGTATTTGCCGGTCGGTGCATCCCGCGGTACATAAACATCCAGCCATATCGACTGCGATCTTCCAGCCTCAACACTGAATGCTTTTGGCTCGATCAAAGGATCAGGATATAGACCCGATATAAAGTAACCCCACAGGTTTGGGTATGCAATATTCAGATAGTAAGCAAGGTATAGCTCCGGCTTGATAATATAACCTTTCGGCCCTTTAAATGGCCCAACGCTGACACTAGCAATGGATATGTCTTTTGCTGTCCTGAGTATAATCTGTGCAGACTCACCTTCACCTTTAGCAGCAAACAGCTGGACGTCTTTCTTTCCAACAATTGGCAGCTCAGTAGACCGGTATTTCCTCATGTTCGAGACTGCAACCAGATTAAACGAGCCTTTCAATGATTCTGATACAACGGCTTTTGAAACCATAGCATCGATGTTCTTTTCGAAGTAAGCACAAGCCTCACTGGCTTGTTTCAGGTCTTGAGATCCCATTGCAGCCGATGAATTTTTAAGATAGGTAGAAAGACTGCCCATCTCAGAGCTTTTAGGTGATTTGGGAATATCTTGTTTAAGAATGTTAGCCTTTTCACTAAATTCTTTAGCACGACTCGATGCAAAACCTTTCATCGCATCAGTAATACCTTTTGTATCCGTAATCGAGTGGAACTTCACTTGCTTAAAGCTCTTAATATCAGTTGGATCGTCAGCTTCTGCCCAGGAGGATACTTCAGGAACAGGATTTCGGGTTCTGACGATATTCATTGAGATAGTGTCATCAGTCCACGGGTAATATCCAAAAGCTGATAGAGCTATAGAAGCTTCCGCTGTCCACGAACCATCGGAAACAACTGCTGAGGATTTGCCATCGGTCAGCCAGTAGTGCCCATCTGCCTTATATACAGGTCCAGGAGCATACACACTTTTATCCGCAGCCACACTGTCTGCCATTCCACCTCCCGGGCTGAGTCCTATCCAGTAGCAGCGTTCAGGATACAGTTTAGCTGCAGCCAGGTAGAATACAACCCGGTCATCGTTGTCGATAGGGGAATCATAACCCTGGCAGTTCTTAACAAGCCTGGAAGTATCCGGCTCGTTGCACTTCACCAGGAAATACATCCGGTTCGAATCAAATGTGATCTTAACCGTAGTCGAAGCTGATAACTTCGTTATACCTGGTCCTGGGTTGTCCAGCCGAAACTCAGCAGCAGATGCCCAGCACGAATCGTCACCCTTGCCATCTATAACAGGAGGAGTTTGAGTGGATAATATAATCGGCGCAGCTGCAGCTGTGTTGCACAATACCAACACCAGGCACACCACCCAGCAGGCTACAAATTTCATATGGAGTGAAAATTGCATAGTCATCTTTACCACTTTCGGGTGCGTGTAAAATCTGCGGAATACAGTCGTTGAATCATACCACCAGAGACTCTGTCTCTGGACTCTGCCAGGGAGGTAACCTCCCTGGACCCGTTACTCTGTTTTTCTGGAGGGTCTAAAGACCCTCCAGAAAAACAGCATATGGGGTCTGGGGATAATATCCCCAGCGGGGTGCAGGGGTGGAACCCCTGCAGATATGATCCTATGAATGCATTTCCGCAGATTTTACACGCACCTACCACTTTCTCCAGCCCGGAAATGCGGGAGCATATTTGTTATGATAGTAGATCGCGTCGTTTTCATCCACAAGGTTAAAACTGGAGGCTGTTTTCTGGACGGAATACATCACTTCATATGCGACCCAGGCCAGCCATTTATCCTGTTTCTGAACTCTCATCGCATCCAGAGCAGCCTTTCCCGGTTCTCCGTATTCCAGCATTGCATTTCCCACAGCCCGCCAACCGAAAGCAGCATCTTCCCGGGTGCACTTGTCACCATATTTGGAGAACAGATACTGCAGGTTTAGAACTGTTTTAGTTTTCTGTTCAGCCGATAGTAGAGGAGCCATATAGCCCAATCCCTTTGCTGCATGAATTTGAATGGTGCTGCAGGCAGTATTGTTATGCATAGAACTATTCAAATCAGCGAGAAACTGTGATCGCTGATTATCATTCATTTCCATTCGAAGCCCAATCAGGCTGTCGATTGCCCAACATTGATTATGATAATCTTCTTTAGGATTATGCATGATACTGCGAATTGGTTGATAAACCTGCTCAAGCATTCCCCTCTTACCAAGTGTGTAAAGAGCTCGAATACAGACTTCCCGTACACCTGAACTAGTATTGGTTAATCCTGCTAGAAGTACAGGAAAAGCCTTCTCTTTCATATTGCCCAAGGTGATAGCGCAGGGGATCTTGAACTGAAACCGTGAGTCCTTTTGGAGAGCTTCCATAATACGCTGAGGGGTTTCAGGCCCATTGAACTTATTCAGAGCATTAGCGGCTGCAATTCGGACCGAGGATTCCTTGTCGAAAAGCTCATCCTCAAGCGCAGGTAGAAATTGTGAGTCAGCCAGCGTTGCCAGTGCATATGCAGCTTTGCGCCGGACAAGGACCTGAGGATCTTTAGTCAGAGGCGCAACCAATGCTGCATCGGTCTTGAGCTTGCCTGTAGAAATATCATCCAGAGTTTGCGCACGCAGTTTCCAATCTGGTCTTTTGAGAGAGTCTTTACTGGTAGCCTCCAGGGAATAGCGTTCGATTCCATTGACATTCGCAGTGATGACGGCGATAGGTGTAACTCCTGCATCTACATAAGGTGCCCAGTGCGATGCATACGGGCTTGCGGTGCGCAGCGTGATTTTTAATGATTTACCCTTACATTCTTTGAGTAAAAGGTCCATGGTTTTCTTCTGGTCTTCAGTCTCTCCAAGCTGCACCCACAGCTCATCGACTATACCTTCATTAACCCATGTCTTCCAGTCCATCCGGATCATACCTGTACCAGGTATGTCATGACCCCACCAGGGCTGCACATAATCAGGCTCTTTGGAATCGAGTATCATTGAGATCTTTTTACCTTTCGGAGCCAGAGCAGCGTGTAGTTCCCTAAGGAACTGGGTTACGAACTTCCCCCGGCAGTCATACCAATACTTCTTTTGCTCAGTAGTAAGGGTATCTTTACATAGATTAACATCAGGATACCGTTTGTTAAACTCATCAACAACAGGCTGCTCAAAACCGAATTCATCCAGATACCTTAGCCCAAGGTTTTCTACATAGGTATAGAAATTGATTCCGTCGTAGCCGTTCTCAATTACGTGTTTAGCATATCGATCTACCAGAAGCTTTCGCACCTGCGGATATGCATAAGAGAGAGGACCAGGGCAGCGGCGTTCACCCCAGCGGTCTAATGAACACCATTCGGGATGTTCGATCCTGATCTTGTCCTCAAAGATGTAAGGACATATAATGCCAGTATCTGGCTGCACACCGTGTTCAAAAAGACCGGTGTAGAAGAATATCTCCATATTGTTTCGTTTGGCAGCTTTGACCGCGGTTTCATTTACTTTATTGGCTTTATAAAGGTAGACTTGCCAGTTCATCCAATAATCGTATACTTCAATATCGACTTTGCCGATTTTGTAAGACTTGGCCCAGATACTTTCTTCACGCCAGTACATTCGGGTAATACCATATGTCCTGGACATCCACTCGAACATCGCATCAATTGTCGCAGGACTGTCGACCGCTTCAACTTCGTAATTCCACAGGTTATCACCGGCCCCGCAGAAAGCATATACAGGCTGTTTCCCTGGGATACCCGCAATAGAGGAGGGATCGACCCGTGAACAGCTTAAGATCGTGATTATTAGCATACAGGATATGACTGTGTAGAAGCTCATAATAACCTCTATTCAACTGACTTCAATATGGAGCAAGTATACAGCCTTTTCCCGGAAAGTCAATTTAGCTAAATATTCTTTTAAATGATTTTAAAACTCCATGTTTATGTGAAAACCCAACAGGGGTATAGAACTTAAGCAGGCTTACACATAATGGTGTGCCTGCCACTAAATATATTGAATATCAGCAAATAGAAGGAGATCAAATACATAATGAAGTGGCGATGTGGAGTTTGTGGTTATATTTTCGAGGGAGCTGATGCTCCGGACTTTTGTCCGAATTGTAAATCACCAAAAGAGAAGTTTGATGAGTTGAAAACCGAAACCGGGTTGCTGCAGTTGATTGATTTCAATAAGCTGGGAGTTGCCAAAGGCACTAACTTTGAAGAAGATTTAAAAGCTCAGTTCTATGGAGAATGTGCGGAAGTTGGTATGTATATCGCAATGTCCAGACAGGCCGAGAGAGAAGGCTATCCGGAAGTTGCAGAGACCATGAAGAGAATCGCATGGGAAGAAGCCCACCATGCAGCAAGATTCTGTGAACTACTTGGTGGTATATCAGAGAGCACCAAAACAAACCTTGAAAACCTCGTTGCAGGTGAGTCAGGTGCCAACAGTGGCAAAAAAGGTATCGCAGTCCGAAGCAAAGCAGAAAACCAGGACGCCATTCATGACGCCATCCATGAAGCATGCAAAGACGAAGCCCGTCACGCATCAGCTTTCTACGGCCTATTAAAGAGACTGTTCGGCGGATAACAGAAGACAAAAAGGGGTTTTACACAACACCACGTCAAGCTGGATGTGTTCCAGCGTCCATAGATTCCCCATAGGAACGATAATGGAACTTGAGTCTATCAAGATGACGTGGTGTCTCTTCGTTTAATCCCTCAGAACTGTGGATATTTGCGATAACGATAAACTGCTCCAAAAATCCGTTCGCTCTGAGCCTGTCGAAGTGTGAACGGATTTTTGACGATTGCGTTTTAACCCTCTACCAACTATAGTATTCTCTATGGAAAACAAGATTACTATTTGGTTGATAATTGTACTTGTGTCAGGCATTGCCGTTGGTTGCTCTGCAGGGCAACGCTCATTTGATTTTGTGTCAGGCAAGCTGGCCGTCAGTTTCTATCCCGACAGCAACTGCCTGTCCGCCTCTTATGGCGGAGTTTTCATAATCCGTAACTCCTCTCTGTGGGTTCACAATCCTGCCTGGAACCATTTGTTTTATGGCTACAACCAGATTAAAGATCCAATCGAGATCAGAAATATCGAGGGTGGGCAGGAAGCAGTCATCACCCATAAGAATGATGACTTTATAGCTACTCAGTGGGTGACTATAAGGGGAAATACATTTACCGTGCGCCTCAAATTCAAGTTAGCCAGGAATATTCCGGATGCCGATCTGGAATACTGCCTGGGCACTTTTTGTGCAGCACCGATCACTGGAAGACCCTTTAGTGCCGTCACTGAGAAAGATGTCGCTGTCAATGGGATTCTGCCGGTTTATTCGCACATATCTGATCCATTCAAGTGCCAAATCACTCCGGATCCATTCAAGAAGCTGCATATAGATTCCCGTATCGGTGGAATTACTATCGAAGCCTCAGGTAACCCGAATACACTTTTTATGATGGACTATCGGAGAAATTTGTATGAAGCAGCCGATGTTGTTCCCGTTTTCTGGTCCGGGATGAATCAGCATCTGGAATATGGTAAGGAATACGACCAGGCTATTACAATCACCATTACACCACCTGTCAATAAACCCCTGCCGGTTGTTACACCAACAAGCATCGAAGCAAAAGTCAATAAGGTCTCAAATCTCAGGACAGCTCATTTTGATCCGGTATACATAATCCCGGAACCGCAGAAGATGAAGCTGACAAACGAAGCATTTACACTGGATGCCGATACCAGGATTGTGGTATCGAATAAGGCCACCTCTGAAGACCTTCTCGGAGCACGGTCATTCGCCTATGAAGTAAAACTATTATACGGATTACAGCTAAAAGTTATACATGAAAGTGATGCTGCAGCTGGAAATATGATCATGGTAGGGGAAGCATCATCAAATAAACTACTGGCGACCGCGGCTGCTGAAGAGTTCTTGCGTTCACCTGCAAAGGAAGAGGGATATGCCCTGAAAGTCACTGGAAACTGCGTGCTGGTCCTTGGCAGTGATCGTAAAGGTACATATTATGGCATGCAAACCCTCAAGCAGCTTGTAAGGGCTGATACAAAGAGAGTGTTCATTTCAGGGTGCCTTATCAGCGATTGGCCAAGTCTCAAATATCGTGGACTCCACCTGTTCACTGGCAACAAAGCATTGCCTTTCCACCAGAAGCTGATGGATCGAATACTGGCTCGCTACAAAATGAACCAGCTTGTCCTTGAAGTTGATTTCCTTAAGTGGAATACCGACCCATCAATTGCTATGACCTGGGCTGAGGATCAATCGGACATAACTAAAGAGATTGCGTATGCAAAGGACCACTTTATTGAGATCAATCCATTGCTGCAGTCCCTTGGACATTGTGATTGGCTGTTTAGCAATGGCAGGAATAAGAATCTCGCTGAGAATCCTGATTTGCCTTATGCTTACTGTCCTACTAAACCCGGAATCTACGATTACATATTCAAGTTCTACGATGAGACAATAAAGCTCTTCAATAATCCGAAGTTTGTACATATAGGTCATGACGAAGTAATGGAGCCCGGTGGTTTCCCCAGGGATGCGGAGTGCAAGAAGCGCAGTGCTGAACAGATATTCATTGATGACACTCTGAAAGTGCGCGATCACATCGCCAAATCCGGTTCCCGGATTATGATGTGGGGAGATATGCTGCTGACTCGTGGTGACAGCCCGGATGCTACAAATGCAGATAGTCAGAAGTCCGCGAAATGGATGCGGGCTCAGCTTCCAAAAGACGTGATGATTGCTGACTGGCACTATGCGCCTGACAAGCCTGAAGCCTATAAATCCCTGAAGATCTTCATGGATGAAGGTCACGATACAGTTGCTGCTACATGGTTTACTCCCGCCAATATCGAAGCTTTCTCAAAGCAGGCGAAAAATGTCGGGGCTTTAGGATTATTGCAGACGACGTGGGCCGGCTTTGAGAGCAGTGAGACTAACATTAGAGACAGTTTCAACCAGTTTTCAGCAGTCATACTTGCAGCCGAATATGCCTGGAACAACGGAAAGACCAGCGTTGACAAACTTCCATACAATTGGGATGCAGAGTTCCGCAAACAATGGAATCCAAAACCGATAAATCTCAAAGGAGAGTCGGGTTTTACTCTTGACCTTACTCCGGCCTGTAATATTGACCTCAGAGATAATGGGAAAGGTTGGATGAATCTTGGAGCGCTGCACGATTTGTCAAAACTCCCGGTAGGTGAATCGAGATTCAAAGGTGACATATTCAGAATTGCAGGCAGCAGGACCAAACCGCGTGCAATTCGTCTTGCCAGTTCGTTGGATCTGGACAATGCATTTCCGGAGAGTGTGGAGATCGGTATAGGTCAGAAACTGAAGTCTCTGCTGTTTCTGCACACTTGCGCGTGGACTGATTCGGTCAAGCGGTCTATGGGAGCATATATAATAGTATATACAGATGGAACCAGCGAGATCATAAACCTGGTCTATGGGGACAATATAGTTGCCTGGACAGACAAGAGAGCGCTGAGCGATATCGAAAGAGCCTGGGAAGGACTGACAAAAGATGGCGAAAAAATCTCACTGCAGAGGTTGCAATGGAACAACCCATATCCCGATAAGCAGGTCAAATCCATAATATTCAGCTCCACCACCACCGAATCCGGCCCAATCCTGGTAGGACTGAGCGCAATACAATAACACTGTCATCCTTCGTTCCTCAGGATGACAAGTATTAGGAAGTGTAATATGTCAGCAATCAATACATACTATTCCGTAATACCCAGAATGGTGCCCGCAAATAAGCGCAGTACCATCACAATCACCCCTCTCTTCGACCACTGCAGGTTGAAAGCCGGGGTCGAATATCGTCTGGGCTGCCATCCCGCTGGAGGATACGACTATCAGACACGCCAACTCCCTCATGATCCAATTGACTTCACAATATCCAATTGCAAGCTAACATTTAATTTCAATTTCGAATCCGAGCAGGAATATGTAGTAGTCTTGAGCAGTATCTCAGATGGTGCCGAACAGTCTGATGCAGAATTCCGTTTATACGCTCTGGAACCGGACCTGTTCGCTCGCAAAGCCTTCAAAGGCGATACCCACTTGCATACATACTATTCAGACGGTAAGGAGTCACCAGCGTTTGTCGCAGCATCCAGCCGGATGATCGGTTTGGATTTCATGGCTATAACCGACCACCGCCAGCACGCCCCATCCCTTGAGGCTATCGAAGCTATGGAAGCCCTGGACACGGATATGCGGATATTCCCGGGTGAGGAAGTCCATTCTCCCGAAAATCCAGTGCACATAGTCAACTTCGGAGGCAGGATAAGCGTTAATGCACTGTTCTCACAGGATGAGTTCACTTCAGGAGTCCAGTCAATAATAGACACCCTGACCGATCTGCCATCCGAAGTAGACCCGTATACCTATGCATCCTGCGTGTATTGTTTTAACAAGATACGTGAGGGTGAGGGGCTGGCTATATTCTGCCATCCTTACTGGTTTGTTAATCATTGCTACGATGTCCCGGAATATCTGATTGATCTTTTACTGGAGAAACAACCTTGGGATGCATTGGAGATAATCGGTGGATTCTTCAAACACCAGGTCGAGTCCAACACCCTCGCAGTCGCCAGATATCATGAAGAGAGAGCCATGGGTAAACGTTTACCTATAGTAGGAGCCAGCGATTCCCACGGCTGCGCTGATGCTGACTTATTTGGCTGGACTTATACAATAGTATTCTCCGAAACCGACGATCTTCCGGACCTCGTTCGCAACATAAAAGATCTAAACTCAGTCGCTGTAGAAGCCCTCCCCGGTGAATCGATCAGAGCTTATGGTCCATTCAGACTGGTAAAATACGCCCAGTTCCTGATCAGAGAAATCTTCCCCGAACACGACAAACTCTGCCAGGAAGAAGGCAATCTGATGTTATCCGCAGTAGCCGGAAACCCCACCGCCAAAGACCGCCTGAAACTAACTAAAGGTGCTGTGAAGAATCTATACAAAAACCTGTGGGGCTATTAGTTGTTCACAGTCCCGTGCTATAAGTCCCATATGTCCTGTTCGTCCTATATATTGAGCAGACAGCAAACACCAAGATAATAGGAGATAACACAGAGCATTATGAATTTCCGAATCACAGAATGCCTAGTAGCACTATTGGTATTAGCTAGTTATTGCGCCAATTGCGCTGCCATCGTCGAAAGCGGCAAGATGAAGTCTATGCGGGAAAAGGCCAAGCATCGGGCTCGTGGGATTATTTATAACAACGATGGCAATGAACTATACCTGACCAGGCTCAACTCTGTCCAGGATTTTCTGAACCAACGGACTGAGCCATCACTCGGTACTCAGGTAAACTCCACATTCTATTGTACCGGTGTAACGACTCTTTATGCGCACGATACGGATATTGCTGAGCGTGCAGATACGCTGGTAGATTCCAGTGATTTTAGCAAGAGAGGAATCTATCCATTTGCCTGCAATTGGCGTGATAACATGAAAATGCTCAGAGCTGCGGGGACCGATGAGCTCCATGCTGTGGTTACGCGCTTACATGAAAAGGGGCAGGAGTTATTCTGGTCTCATCGCATTAACGATGTCCATGACAGTGTTCTGGCCTGGCCTCATCTGCTTTCCAAATGGAAAATCAACCATCCGCAGTATCTGATGGGTGTCCCCGAGGATTCTAAAAAATATCCGATGAGTTCTCCCAGGTTCTGGTGGTCGACTCTGGATTTTGAAAAACCTGAAGTAAGGAATTATCTATATCGAATCACAGAGGAAGTTTGCAAGCGCTTCGATGTGGATGGTATCGAGATCGACTACTTCCGCTCCCCAATGTTTTTCCGTCCTAACCTGGATATGAAACCGGCAACCAGGGCACAGCTCGATATAATGACCGAGTTTCAGCGTCGTATCCACGAAATGGCAATCCGTGAAGGCAACCGTAGAGGCCGTCCGATCCTGGTTGCTGTCCGGTTGCCTATGACAGTTATAAGCTGCAATCATGTAGGAATTGATATCAAACGATGGCTGGAAGAAGGCCTTCTGGATGTTTTAACAATGGAGGGTGGGTATGCACCGTTCACTATGCCTACACGGGAACTCGTGAAACTGGGGCATAAACACAACGTGCCAGTCTATCCGACGATCAGCAATTCCGGGATGCCGGGCAGACATAATGCAGTTGAATACTGGCGAGGTGTCGCAGCTAACGCATGGAATGACGGAGCGGATGGCATATACCTTTTCAACCACTTCCCCGCACAGCCAAACGATGCGTTATTTACCCAGTTGGGCAGCCCAAAGACGTTAAAATGGCTGGATAAAGTCTTTGCCATCGATAACCAGTTTGAAGACGAGGGTGATCTTGCTCAGGCAATCCAGCAGTCAGATATCATTCCAGTGAAATTGACCGGAGATGGTAATACACAGAAAGTGTATCTGCCGGTCGGTGATGACATCAGAGGTGCTGCCAGGGCTGGTAAACTGAGCGAACTGAAGCTTATGATCCAATGTGAACCTGCATCCGGAGGGGTAGACTTAACAGTAACCCTCAATGGACACAATCTCGCATCCTCAGCGCCTTCTGATGCCGATGGCTGGTTAACATACAATCCCGCCCCGAGTTTCTTTATCCGTGGTCGCAACACGATTATATTCAGTTCCAAACAATCAGTCACAATACGCTGCGTCGAAGCGCATGTGAATTACAAGCAAAACTGATGTCAGGCAGGTAGAACGATATGCTAAACCAACGGGTAAACATAAATATCCCCCTTGCACACTTCACGGATGTGCTCTCCTGGGATCAATCTACCATAGACAGGCTTGTAGAAGCCGCAATCGAAGCCGCCGTCAAAATAGGTCTGAGGCTTGATGACGACAACGAGGGTATTTACCTCAAGGAAGCCGAAAGTAAAAGCGCAAAGATAGATTGGGACGCCCGTGCGGTTATGTTCACTGATGTTGATGTCAGACAGACCATGGAAGTTATGCGTCAGACCAAGACTTCTCAGCAGCGACCGCTGGCTATATGCGAGCATGGCCGGGATGAGAAGTTTGAGGTAGGAAATGGCGCCAACCTGCTATTTGACTGGGAGAATTGGACCGCAAAGGCACCAACTGTACAGGACATGGTGGATACCTGCCATTGGGCACAGGGGTGCGATGATGTCAGTTGTCTGATCCAGCCCTTTATGCTGAAAGATATCAACCAGCTTTTAGAGCCGATGTATGCTTATGCCTTGATGGCTAAATACTGCCGGAAACGAATCTGGCACAATCAGCCGACTGAACCTATTCATGTAAAATACCTGGACAAAATGGCACGTGTAGTCGAGAAACACCGCGGATATGCTCAGCCTATGTTGGACTTTGAATATGTAAATCCACCATTCAGGATGGGCCTTCGATCCATAGAAACTATGCTGGCCAGGGTGGATATGGGTGCCTGCAAGTCGATGGGGATCGGACCGATGTCTGTCAGCGGAATGAGCGCTCCGGTGACCGTTGCTGGTTTGGCAGTGACTGCCCTGGCGGAACTGCTTGCTGGACTGACATTTTTCAGGATTCTGAGGCCGGGATATGGTTTGCGGGCTAATGTCTGCACAGGCAGCCTTGACCTGCGGACAGCCAGAGTCAGTTATTTCAACATGCACACCCATCTCTGCAACCTGGCGCTGCAGGACTTAATCGTCCGCGGAATAGGCGCTGATGCCCCCTGCCTGACGTTTTACAGGGATGCCAATGAGCCCGGAATGCAGGCCTTATACGAATATGGTATGGCGCAGTCATTCTTCTCATCTGTGCTCTATAAGTGCAACCCTGAGATTGGCGGACTCTGCAGTGGAAATACATTTTCTCCCCACCAGGCAATGCTTGACATTGAACTGATAAAAGAGTTTAATGAGCTGACATACGGGTTCGAAGTCAGCGAAGAAGCCGTTGGATTGGATGAAATAATAGATGCCAGATTCAACCAGGGAGTGCACATGAGCACCGAGCACACACTCGAATACATGCAAGATGGCATCCCGTTCAGCAGCTATCTATACAGAGGCACCTCCGCAGGAGCCCAGCACGACAAAAACCATACTCAGTCAGATGAACTAATAGAAAGAGCCAGCCAGGCATACGATAACGCCAGGTTAAAAGGCACCGAAATTGAGCCCGACATCGATCTAAGCAGTGAACTATACGAATACGTAAAACAAGCCGCAGCGGAACTGAAAATACAAGCACCGGCACTACCATAACGATTTCAAGAAATGAGTCAGGAGTTAAAATACAGCAGATCAGAATGTACTAACCCTTTCCCCCTTGGAGGGGGCCAGGGGGATTGATTCCCTTCAGCACAAGCTAAATAGAATGCGTTCCAATTCTGACTTCTGTCTCCTGACTTCTAAACTACTTCCAAACCGAGGAGTGACAATGAAACCTGCATATACATTCAAAAAATCAAATGAACTGTGGGTCGAAGCCAATAAGTATATTCCCGGGGGCTCCCAGGGGACCAGGCAACCGGAGTATCCGGAGCATCCTATCTACTTCGACCGGGCCAAGGGTTGCCGGATGTGGGATGTGGATGGGAATGAGTTCATAGACTTCCTGTGCAGTATCGGTCCGATCATTCTGGGTTATTCATATGATTCGGTTAATGATGCCGTCTGCGATATAGTTAAAACCTCGTTCCAGTCGTCTATGAACCATCCAATAATGATCGAAGTCGCAAAAATCATAACCGAGATGGTCCCCAGTGCCGATGGAGTTCGATTTATGAAGACCGGAACAGAGGCTACCCAGCTTGCAGTTCGTCTTGCCAGGCACATTACCGGCCGCATGTATATCGCCAGGCACGGATACCATGGTTGGGCCGATCTGTTTATGGGACATTTGAGCCTGCCGGGAGTCGATAAAGACGCATCGGACAAAGTCCTACCTTTCGATGGCACCGCAGAGGGCCTGGATAAGTTCCTGAAGGAAAGCCCTCACGAATTTGCCGCCGTAATGATTTGCCCGGCTGATGTAAAACCTTTTACGCATGAGAACTACCAGGGGATAATAGACGTAGCGCACGCACATGGAGCATTGGTTATATTCGATGAGATCAAGTCTGGTTTCCGGATAGCCCCGGGTGGAGCACAGGAATATTTGAATGTCTTGCCTGACATAACCACGCTCTCAAAAGGAATCGCAAATGGCTACCCTCTGTCGGCTATAGTCGGTAGAGAAGATGTAATCAAAGAGCTCCCAAGCGCAGGCATAGCCGGCACATTCTCAGTAGAAGGCCTCTCCCTGGCTGCTTCCTTGGCAACGCTCAAAGAGATCAAAAACAACAATGTAGTCCCGCATCTTTATAAAATGGGCCAGAGGCTTATAGATGGCCTCAATGAGATCTTCCAAAAGTACGGCATGCACGAAGCCAGAGCCTATGGTGACCCGGTGCCGTCCATGCCCAGACTCCAGTGGCGTGAAGACACAATAGCAAACGGCGTCCAACTAATCAAAGACGAGGACTTCCACTTCTTTTTCAGCGAACTCCTGAAGCACGGGGTCTATCTGTCAAGCTGGCATGTGGCCTTCATGAACTTCTCCCACCAGGAAAAAGACGTGGATGAAGCCCTTGAAATCTGCGACTATGTAATGAACCTGACCAGACAAAAATACCCATAAACAAACCTGCGGGAGGCCCTCCGCGGCCTCCCGCATGGGACCGCCGAACCCCCAACTCTGCATCCCATATTTTGTCTCCATATAAGCAATTCTAGGAAGAATCTTCCACATTTGATATACTGTCGTATGAAAGAACTCATCATCATAAGACACGGCGAAGCCGATCATATGGTTGAAGATTTGACCGGAGGCTGGACCGACAGCCACCTTACAGAACTTGGAGTTCGTCAGGCTCATCTGACCGGCAAAAAACTAGGTGAACTACTCAGTGATCGCAACTTCCAGTTCTACTCCAGCGATCAATCCAGAGCCGTAGAAACATCCAGCGTTATTGCAGGTTATCTCAATATACAGCCCACACTGGCGCACGGACTCCGTGAGTTAAACAATGGAGCAGGCGCGAACCTGAACCATCAGGATGCATCCAGGGTCGCCATTCCTGTCACAATCCCACTTGTCGACTGGACCCCTTACCCCGGCGCGGAAAGCTGGCGCAAGATGTCTCTGCGGGTCAATGCATTCATGGAAAGCCTCAATCCGGAGCAGGAGACTACTCTACTTGTTATGCATGGTGGCTCCGCAAATGCTGCAATCTGTTGGTGGCTCGGTTTAGGCATTGGAGAGACAAATATAGCCTTTGAACTGGAACCCTGCAGCATCAGCCGGTTTGCTATCAATTCCTGGGGAGAAAGAACAATATACAAACTCAACGACACCCAGCACCTGATCACCCTCGCTGACTCTTGAAAGGACATATACATTGACCCGACTATACTTTCCCGGCATTTTGCTGTTGCTGTTAACTCTTGCAATCTCAGCATCGTGTAAACCTGCAGCTACATTCAGAGCCAACGGATACTATCAAGTCAAGCAGTCCAAAGGTATATGGTGGCTGATCGATCCCGACGGCAAACCTTTCTACTCTGTTGGTGTCTGCTCCATACAGCCTGTAGGTGATGATGCTCCCAAGCTTGGATACGCACCATATCACAAAAACATACTGGCAAAGTATGGGTCAGATGATGCCTGGGCAAGGGCAACCGAAACCAGACTGAAAGGGTGGGGGATCAATACCAAAGCCGGATGGTCGAGTCCCATTATCCAGCTGCCGGAGTTCATGATGTTGAACTTCAGCGGAAGCCATTGGTTGAAAGGAAACCTGCCGGATTTCTTCAGCACCGAATTCATCGATGGAGCCGAAAACATCGCCAAGACTTCCACTCATCCTGATGATCGGAACATTATCGCCTACTTTCTGGATAACGAGATGCAGTGGGAGACAGACTGGCGCTTTGGCCCGTCTATATTTGATTTGTATATGTCCATGCCCGCTGATTCTGCCGGTAAGAAAGCAATAGTGGCATTCTTCAAGAACAAATATAAGACGCCGGAGGATATCTCCAAAGTATGGCTGCCTGCTGTTAAATCTCTGGATGACCTATCATCAGTCACCAGGTTATCTCCTGCGGCAGGCTCTGAAAGGTCAGCTAAAACGGACCGAGAAGCCTGGACGCTTCAGGTTGCCAGGCAGTACTTCAGAGTAACCACTACTGCCCTTCGAAAGCACGATCCCAACCATCTCATAGCAGGCTGTCGTTTCGTAAGCTGGACAACTCCCCAGGCAGTTGTGCAGGCTTGTGGAGAGTTCTGCGATATAGTCTCAATAAATCACTACGAACTCGGTCCCTTTGGTAAAGCAGCATATGAGAGCAAGAAGAGTTCGATTGCAATGCTCAAAATAGACCTACAGTTCACTGATTTCTATCGCGTTGCCAAAAAACCACTTCTCATCACCGAGTTCGGTTTCAGGGCTAATGACAGTGGACTGCCAAACTCAGTCCCTCCACCACTTTTAGTCCAACCGACCGTTCCTACCCAGAAAGCCAAAGGTGACAGATACAGTGAATGGGTAACTGGCTGGGCAGCCTGTCCATATTTCATAGGGCACCATTGGTTCAAATTCATGGACGAACCCAAAGAGGGACGCTTCGATGGAGAAAACGGCAATTATGGGTTGGTGAATATTGAGGATACGCCTTACACTGATTTTGTTACCAGAATGAGTAGTGTTAACAGCCGTTTGGTCAAAATCCATGCTGAGAGCATATCCATGGGTAGAGCGCACTGAACAAGGTTTACAGCTTAATAACATCGTAGTGAATCCCAGCCTTTCAGTAATCCAGTTGTTCCTTGCATGCACATATCCTGAAAAATCCAGTATATATCGCATATTATGGCTGAAAAAATTAATAAAACGTGATATTGCTCCACGTTATGAAATAATACCCATGTTTGAGTTTAAAAATATTGTGTTATGCATAAAGGATATCTGATTATGTATGATTAAATATAACCTATAAGTTATTTCGTGTTGGCAAAAAAATGGTATTTAGCTGAATGTAATCTTGACTCGATTGGTATAAGGCAACCCACGACAGAGGGCAAGGACATGTCAGTAAGTGCAACAGAGTTGCGTCGAAAAGCAGAAGAGACACTAAAAAGAATGGGTGGAACTGATCTGCCAATGTCAGAGCTGGATATGGCAAGGTTACTCCACGAGTTACAGGTATATCAGATTGAACTAGAAATTCAAAATGAAGAACTGCAGCGGGTGCGTGAGGATCTGGAATATCGTGTAGCTGAGCGTACAAATGAATTGAGAGAGAGCGAAGAGCGTTTTCGTAGCATTTTACAAACCGTTCCAGGAATAGCAGTTCAAGGATATGCCCCAGACGGTACAACAAAATATTGGAATCATGCATCTGAAACCTTGTACGGGTACAACGTTGAGGAAGCAATTGGTTGCAATCTACTGGACCTGATAATTCCACCCGAAATGCGGAGGGAAGTTGAGCATGCAATGAAACAGATGGCTGAAACAGGGCAGCCTATTCCTGCATCTGAGCTTTTGTTAATGCGAAAAGATGGTTCCAGGGTTGCGGTGTTTTCAAGCCACGCAATTGTTCGGATACCAGGTTATGAGCCCGAACTCTTGTGTTTGGATGTGGATCTGACCCAGCGTAAAAAGGCAGAGGATATCCTGAAAGCCAAGCTTTGTCTGAGTGAGTTTTCTACCGTCCACACTCTAGATGAGTTGCTTCAACTTACACTGGATGAAGCAGAATCGCTGACCGAAAGCACCATTGGTTTTTTACATTTTGTCGATGAAGACCAGAATACACTTTCACTGCAGATGTGGTCAACAAATACCACTGAGAGCCAATGCAAGGTAGAGGGAGTCCGAAGGCATTGTGATGTGAAGTCTGATGGGGTATTGTCTGAATGTATGCATCAACTTCGTCCTGTCATTCACAATGACATTTCCACAATCCCACAAATAAAGGGTCTACCACCAGGTCATGCTTCTATCCTTCGTGAGCTGCTTGTGCCTGTAATACGAGACAATTGTATTGTTGCTGCTATAGGTGTGGGCAACAAACCGACAGATTATAGTAACCAGGATATTGGGACACTTGAAACGCTGGCTAATCTGGCATGGAATATAGTGGAACATATGCGGACAGAAGAGGCGTTGCGCCTGAACGAAGAGCGGTTAAGCCTGATCCTTATGGGTTCCAGCGATGCCTTGTGGGATTGGAACCTGGAGACCAATTCACTTTACTATTCACCCCGCTGGTGGGAGATGGTTGGTTACGAGTCTGGAGAATTGCCATCTGACGCAGCTTTATGGCGGCGCTTAACTCACCCTGATGATTCAAATCGAGTTGAGGCCTATTTTGAAAGCGTTCTTAGAAATGGTCCTGATGTATACGAAGTCGAATTCCGCTTGCGAAATAAAAATGGTCGTTATGTTCCAGTTCTCTCTCGGGGAATAATTCTACGCAATGAAGCCGGACATCCTATCCGTGTGTCTGGGACAAATACCGACATTACACAGCGTAAACTTTCAGAAGAGGCACTTGCCCAGGCGGCAGAGCGGGATCACCATATAGCAGAGGTGTTCCAGCGGACTGTCATGCCTACTCACTTGCCGGAGCTCCCACCCAATTATGAGATTGCCACGAAGTATCAGCCCGCATCGATGGAAGCGGATGTTTGTGGGGATTTCTATGATATTTTTGATTGTGGTGAAGGCGCGATAGGTATTTCTTTTGGCGATATTGTAGGCAAAGGATTACTTGCCGCGATGCGTGTGACTGCAGCCAAGAATATGATTAGAAGTTATGCATTCCTGAATGACAGACCCTCAAATGTTATGTCTTTAGTCAATGACGCGCTTTGCCGGGACATTGCTATGGAGAATGACATGCTGATGGCATTCTTCGCTATTCTTGATACTTGTAATGACAATATATTGTATTCAAATGCAGGTCATGAACCAGGAATCCTGAGACATCATAACGGGTTTATAGAGTTGCTGAATCTAGGTGGCCCTATGTTCTGCGGTATGGGCAAGCAAACCTATCTTGAAGGCTGTGTCCACCTTCAAGCCGGGGATGTGTTCGTGATGGTGACAGATGGAATAACAGAGGCCAGTATCGATAAACGCTCGGATCAATTTGGCACAGAGGGTGTAATTCGGTGCTTGTCCACAAATGCGGGTGCTCCCGCAGAACAGATCGCAGAAGCGATTCTAGAAGATGCAACAAAAACCGCAAACGGCCTTTTGCGGGACGATGCATCCATACTCGTTATAAAGAAGCTATAAACACACACAATCAAACTCTCCGTTCGCCCTGAGCTTGTCGAAGGGCGAACGGAGAGAAACAAGCTACCCGCCCACAATCACTGCCACAGTAGACCAGGGTGCCAGATCCTGAACACTAAATCTCCAGCCTCCTGACTCTTGAGTTGCCGTAATAGACTCACTCCGGTCCGGTCTCACCAGTTCCACAGGAGCAGAGGGTGTTCGCAGATGAATTGTAGCATCTACGATACTATCAAAACTCGCATTCAGCAGAAGCACCATTCCTCTTTTTCTGTCAGTAGAGAGCCTGACAAACGGCACAATCTTGGCCATTTCATCGATACGCACCGGAGTACTTCCACGGGATATCCAATCAGCCACGTTCTGCAACTGTGTTCGCTTAGCAGCCGTACCCAGATACATCCAGGGACCGTATCCTGCAACTACAACGCGTCCTCCCAGAGGATTCTCGTAAGCCGTCATACAGGGGCCATATGGTTTCTCCAGATAAGTAACCATATTCTCCAGCATCCTGACGCCAGGCGCAGTCGGTTCTAATATCTCCCCAAGGCCTTTAGCATCTCCCCAGAACTCTATCATAGCCCACCGGTCATGGCCTGCATATCTGCCATTCAGAGGATCGTCAGTCATGCTCTCCTTGACACCATTATCTACACTGCGTGCAACCCGAACACCGGTCAGTTCTCCAAAACCGCGAGAATTCAGGACATTAAGAGCTGCAGCATCCATATACACACCGCCAGCCAGCATACTCTTGAGTTCTTCATTGCTGAATGCCTCCGGCATGCGACCGACCAGGATTGTGCCATCTCCACTGGCTTCAGGAGTGATCGGCAGACCCAGTTCAGCTAGCAGTTCGGACTTGACGTAGCTATAAGCGTCGCCGGTGTTGGTCTCTATCCACTTTTCACCAGGAAGAACCTCACGATTTGCAGCTGTATAAATGCTCCAGGCCGGCCAGAGCCCAGCGCCTTTGCAGCCCTGTGATGCCTTGGTTATGCGTTCCCAGTAACTTCGACTGTTACGGACAGCGTTCATTATAGGTCTGCGTTCTTCAGCTATATATGGAGTATGTGCTCCAAGGGCATTCATCGCAATTCCATTCATACCTGAAGATAATGCTAACGTGCACTCGTTGATCAGAGATGTCACGGACTTGCTGAATGCGCTGTATGGAAAATTCTCAAGTTCGTAGGCCCTATCGGTCACGGTGTCCGGTAATCCCACAAGCTGCCTGCTGCATTCAAATGCCTTATGCACCATCCCCATCGGAGCGTCATCACTGTAGAATCCACCTCCTGGACGGGTCTTTGTAGATCCTAAAGCTGTCATCCAGCGGTTGAGATCCTGCCCTGAATAAGTGACCCAGCCTGGTCCGATGGTCATCAGTCCTTTACGGATGTGGGGATCAACATCGTCAATGGCGCGCTTGATAACTCCCATTAATGATTCCAGTGATGCACCATTCTGTTCAACCCAGGCTTTCCTGATACTGTCATCTTCAGGTCTATCAAAGGCTGCAACTATCTCTTCACGTGTCAGTGTGTTACCAGTGGTTTTGTTGAAAATCTCAATACAAGTAGGGCAGAAACATGCCCATGAGACACCGTGCATCTGCATTCTTATGTCATCATCCACCCAGATAAAATCAGGGCCAGCCTGAGCCATCAGACGGTATTTTTCGTAGATATACCCGCGCAGCCCGTCAGTATTCGGACACCCGCAGCTCTTCGAAACCGATCCATCGTGCCCAACCATTGCCTGGAAAGGCAGCGGAGGCATATAGTCCCAGCCTTCATTGACGTGGCCTACAGTGCAAAGAACATTGATCCCAACCCGGGCAATATCGGACTCCTTCAGCACCTGTATGCGGCGTTTAAGAATATCAGCTCTCTTTGCAAAAACCTCAAGAGGGAAATACAGATGGTGCGTCATTGTCTCAAAAAACGCCACCTCATCAACGATGTCCTTATAATTAAGCAACAGATCCTTAAGTTGACCAAATGCCTCATCTGTTTCATAAGACCCAACGCCAATACGCCAGGATAAATTAATAACCGACTGATCTTCCCGCATCAAAAAATCCTTTCCGGAATATGTCATCCTGCTAAAAACTCGTCATCCAACCAAACTATGTCATCCAACCAAACTATGTCATCCAATCAAAACCTATATGCATTGGCATCGGCGCTTCGGGGGATCGAGGTATGACTGTAAAATATCGGTTTATTCTCCCCCTCCGCTCTGATACCGATGCATATCAAAAGGCAATTCTAGAGTTCCCACAACTCGGCAACCAGACCCAGCCATTCTGGATTCTATATTCTGGCTTCTGGATTCCTATTTCATAATTCATAAATACTATTCAAACACCGGCAGATAATCCTTCTGCAGCTCCAGCATATCATCCAGCAATCCCTGAGCGCCAGAAATGCTGTTGACTACCGGATCCAGCAGCAAAGCCTGCAGCAGCAGCTTCTTAGAACCAGTCTTGAATGCTTCTGTTACCAGAGCATGAATTGAATACTGTGTCCTCATAAATGCAGCTATTGGTTCAATAACAGGCTGTACAGTCAGCGGGTGTATCCCGGAACTGTCCGCAGTAGCTGGTACTTCCACTACAGCGTGTGCTGGCAGATTGGGTATGAATCCTTCTGTGTTAATCACATTGACAGCAGGTCTGAAACATCCGCGGTTGAACTCGATATCACAGATAATTGGTACGGCTAGCTCAGTGCTCGGTCTCATAAAGTCCTCAGTCAATTCCATTTGGCCAACCGGCACATCCTCAACCGGTTTGCTCATAACAACCGCTCTGTCTTCCTGTCCATACGGCCACTTGACCCCTGTATACTCTGCACCGAACGACAGATACTCTCCGATATGATCATCTGACGGATACGTAAACATTCCGAATATCTCAACCATTTTCTTGAACAGCTTGGCAACACCGGGTGTATCATCCAGAACAACTTTTTCCAGAAGAGTATCCAGCAGTTCCTTGCCTGTAAGTTTGTCTACTACACTCTGAATGCAGTAGAAGTGGTTCATTCCAGCCGATACGATATGAAGCTCATCCAGCGGTTTATCGAGATACCTTGAAATTGCGTACATGGCCGAAAACACGCCATGGCACAGGCCGGCTGCCTTAACTTTAGTCAGGTGGCAGATTCCATGCAGCACACGGGATTCCGGGTTGGTGAAGTTGAGGAACAGGGCATCAGGGCAGATCTGTTCGATATCACGACAGATAGGTATAACCTGGTTCAAACTGCGCAGAGCATGAAACAACGCTCCGGGACCGCCGTTCTCCCCCAGCGGATGCTTGAACCCATATGCCAGAGGAACTCTGAAGTCCTGCTCCCACAGAGGCATACGGGCAACTTCAACTGCGCTGATTATATAGTCGGCACCATCCAAAGCTTCTTTGCGGTCAACAGTCTGCTTTATCTGAGCATCGGCACCTGTTCTGTCTTTGATCCGCTCAGCCAGTTGAGTCATCTGCCCGAGAGCATAGTTATCAATATCTGAGAGTGTTAATGTTAGGTCATAACCTTTCAGTTCATCAGCCTGCAGGATGTCTTTGATCATCCCGGCACCAAAACAACGGCTGCCGGCTCCAATAATAGCAATCTTCATATTCGTCTCCTGATAGAGTATTAACTCGTTGGTTATCTTTTACAGACAGCAGGATATTAGCAGTTGCATAATGCAATGTCAAGGGGTATGGCAAGCAATGGTGTGGATAAGTAAATATGAAACAGTATGGTGTTTGTTAGTAAATCAGCCCAATTCCCCCTTTGAAGGGGGTAGGGGGATGTTAATTGAGTGTTGGATCCTAAATCAGTAGGCGAATATAAATCTGCAAGCTGGTCACATCCCCCTCGTTCGTAAACTCACGAGCCCCCTTCATAAGGGGGAATTAGGTATGATAATTCCAATCACACAATTCTCGTCCTGCAAATCTATCTAATCCTGTCAAAAAAACATAATGAGATCATCAACCAGGAAGACTTGCCAGCACCGCCAAGTCGAAATTTCTGCCCAGGACAATGGTGACATCGGCTTTACCTGGAGTACTGCTTTTAGTATCTATTGAAGAACATCCGAGAAGCTTGGCCAATGCTGCAACTTGTGGATTAGTGTCATCTTTGCATATGATGGTGCAGGATTTGCGTTTAGAGCTGGAGGAGTTCCCCACATAGATTACATTGTAACCAGCTTTGGTCAATTGATCGCCCACGCTCTTGGCCAAACCAGCTTTCTTAGAGCCGTTGAGAACCTGAACTGTGATAGGAGTCGCTACCGGTGCAGTAGTTGGATTCGTTGTTGTCGGTGCAGCAGTTGTTGCGTTGGGATCGGGGCCTTCGAACTGCAAATTACGGGCAACCAGTGCTGGAATTGCCTCGGTATCAGGAATTACATAACTTATTCCACGGACTTTATTCGGAACGCTGGGTAAGCAGTCCATCACTATCTTTTCAGGATCAAAGTCTTTGGCAGAATCCATCAATCCACGCCAGTCATTCATATTCAAGTTACTTACAATATACTTGCGTTCGATGGCTTTCGTTAGAAAATCCAACCTTTGTTCCTTATGAGGTAGAGCAAGAATACGGTTGGCCAGGGAACGGAAGAAGTACTGCTGTCTGACCACACGCCCGACAGGGATTTTTTTGCCGTTTTCGATCTTGTAACCATAATCTCCGACTACATCGTGCCTGAAGCGAACAAATCCCATAGCCCGTGTTCCGTCCAGAAGCTGTTTATCGGGACTTGCTTTGAGGTTGATAAATAGTTTGCCATGCCGGTCGGTATAATGCATGTCCTTGTCGACTTTTATATACACTCCACCAGCCATATCGACCAGTTTCACAAGACCGGAAACAGTTGTCTTAACATAATATTCTATGGGACAATTCAACAGTTTGCTGACAGTTTCAACAGTCAAGTCAGGACCGCCGATTGCGTGTGCGGAGTTGATCTTTCTTGTCTTACCGCCAATCTCAACTCTGGTATCCCTGGGAATTGATATTGCCCTTATTTCTTTTGTTTTTGTGTCAATGGCAAATACAACCAAAGTATCAGAGAGTCCTGAATCGTCATCAATCTTCTTGGAGCCTGTGTTGTCTACTCCTATCATGAGAATTCTGGCATAACGTTTTCCACCAAAAGGAGGAGCGAATAAATCGCCGAATCCCATCTTCATAGCGACCATCCCGTCACGGACCTTCGCCATATAAACTCCACCATAGACTCCGATGGAAGCTCCAATAACAATAACCATCAACACAGCCCACCAGGGCGTTCTTCTCTTCATAACTTTACCTGTACAGACCCCTTATATATATATAATCCGCAACTTCAGGCGGAACAAGATATCTGATCGATTTCCCTAGAGAAACCCTGTCTCTTATGTCCGAAGAAGATATATCCACTCCGGGCATTTTTAATTTTTTCATTTTGCGTGCCAGAGAGTCAGGGAGATGCTCAAGAGCTATCTCAACCTCACAACCCGGTCTATTTGCAACAATTACATTTGCCAACTCTATTATACGCTCTGGACGGTACCATGTTCCATATGTAATTGCCTCATCAGAGCCAAGAAGCAGAAAAAAAGTATCATTTGGACTGTCAGAGACCATCTGCTGCACGGTATCGACAGTATAAGAAGGCCCTTTCCGACAAAGCTCTATCTCGGACGGCTCAAAATTAGAATTATCAGCTATAGCTAATTTGACCATCTCATGCCGGTCAAATGCATCAGTAATACCTTTACCAGCTTTATGAGGAGGAACCGCAGCTGTCACGAACAACACTCTATCCAGACCAAACGATTCCTGGGCCTGTTCAGCCAGGATCAAATGCCCATAATGAACAGGATCAAACGTCCCCCCCATAATACCAATAAAGCCCACAGCAACCCTTTCGTGAGAAGACAGAATCCAGAATCCAGAAGTCAGAAGTCAGGAGACAGTTCCCCGAATCCCCTGGAGAACCCACAACCCAATTCCCCTTGGAGAAGGGGGTCAGGGGGATTGATTCCCTTCCCGAGTTCCCTTCCTAACGCCTAAAGTCTAAAGCCTAAAGCCTAAAGCCTAAAGCCTATCCCCTCACCTGTCCATCCCCATAAACCACATACTTGTAAGTCGTTATCTCTTCCAGTCCCATCGGCCCGCGGGCATGGAGCTTCTGGGTGCTGATCCCCATCTCTGCGCCTTTGCCGAACTCGTAGCCGTCGGTGAACCTGGTAGATACATTCACAAACACCGCCGCAGCATCAATTCTGCTGGTAAACAGCTTTGCATTGTTCAGATCGCTGGTAACAATTGCCTCAGTATGCCGGCTGCCGTATTTCTCTATATGAGATATCGCTTCCTCAACTCCCGATACAACCCGAATAGCCACGATCAGATCCAGGAACTCAGTCTCATAATCCTCATCTGTTGCAGGTATCGTCTGTGGAAATATTTCCCGGGTCTTCCTGCACCCGCGAATCTCAACCCTGGCTTCAGCATACCGCGTGCACATACCAGGTAGAAACTCAGCAGCAATCTTCTCAGAAACCAGCAAGGTCTCCATGGCGTTGCATACACTCGGATTCTGCACTTTGGCATTGAAAGCAAGGTTATTGGCCATCTCGATATCCGCAGAATCATCGATATACATATGGCAGTTGCCGTCGCCGTGTTCGATAACCGGAATAGTCGAGTTCTCAACTACCGTCTGAATCAGTCCCTTGCCACCACGCGGTATCAGGCAGTCTATGTAGGGTTTCATCTTCATAAGCTCATTAGCTGCAGCACGGTCAGTGGTCTCAATGATCTGCACAGCCCCTTCCGGAACACCTGCTTTATCTGCAGCGTCCTGGATGAGTTTTGCAATGGCGAGGTTGGAGTTTATAGCTTCTTTACCGCCGCGCAGTATGACAGCATTCCCTGATTTCAGGCAGAGCGCCGCCGCATCGGCAGTGACATTTGGTCTGGATTCATAGATGATCCCGATAACCCCAATAGGCACGCGGACTTTTCGGACTTCCATACCATTAGGTCTGATATAGCCCTCAATAGTTTCGCCGACCGGATCGCGCAATGCAGCAATCTGTCGGACACCATCAGCCATCTGGGCGATTTTTTTGTCCGTCAGTTCCAGACGCTTGAGCATCGCACTGGTTATACCCGCAGCCTTAGCAGCTTCCAGGTCTTTTGAATTCTCAGTCTTCAGGAGGTCAGCATTATTCTCAAACGAATCAGCCATAGCCAGCAGGGCCTTGTCTTTACAAGCAGTCCCCAGCACAGCCAGGTCTCTCGATGCTGCCTTAGCCTTAATGCATATGCTCTCTACATAGGTCATCTCTAGACTCCCAAAACCATATTGTCTCTGTGGATCACTTCATCAAATTCTTTATAACCGAGAATATGCTCGATCTCGCTGCTCCGTTTGCCCATAATCTGGCTGATTTCGGAACATGAGTAATTGGTCAGACCTTTGGCTATTTGCTCCCCGGATTCATCAATTACGCTGACCAGATCGCCTTCGCCAAAATCTCCGTTGCAGCCAACTATCCCGGCAGCCAGTAGACTCTTACCTTTGTCAGTAAGCATCCCTTTAGCCCCAGTATTAACTACGAGATTACCTCTGGATTTGTCACCAAATGCTATCCAGCGTTTCCGGTGGTTCAGTTCAACAGGATTGCTGAGGAACCTTGTCCCAATGCGCTCTCCGTTGGCCACATCCGTGATGACATCCGGTCTGGAAGCATCTGCAA
>Ga0073936_10001517_pt1 | contig 35585 bp, 44 predicted proteins | sample AliMusrvi5mmetaG_FD_87041 | JGI IMG/M metagenome (GOLD analysis project Ga0073936, IMG submission 87041) | Freshwater lake bacterial and archeal communities from Alinen Mustajarvi, Finland, to study Microbial Dark Matter (Phase II) - Alinen... | ecosystem: Environmental > Aquatic > Freshwater >...
CCATTGGAACGCAGGCGAATTGATCCAGCTGTCGGGCTCGTGGGCCATGGACCGTGAATAAGTCACGGCGGCGGAGCTGTCTTGTGGCGTTAAGCGGTGTGGTTAATGCGGCAGCAGCGCTCCGCCCTGCGCTTACGCTCCGGGCATTGAACGCTCAAATCGGTCCACTGGACCGATTTGACCCGCATAGCGGGTCGCGTTCAATTATCGTCCATTTTAAGCGCGGCAATGAAGGCTTCCTGGGGAATGTCCACCTTGCCGAACTGGCGCATTTTCTTTTTGCCCTCTTTCTGCTTGTCCAGCAGCTTGCGCTTGCGGCTGATGTCGCCGCCATAACATTTGGCGGTAACGTCCTTGCGCAGGGCCGAAAGGGTTTCGCGCGCGATGACCTTGCCGCCGATGGCGGCCTGGATCGGAATTTTGAACATGTGGCGCGGGATCAGGTCTTTGAGCTTTTCGCACATCGCCCGGCCACGGCCTTCGGCGCGCTGGCGGTTGACGATCATGGACAGCGCATCCACCGGCTCGTCATTGACCAGCACGGACATTTTCACCAGATCGCCTTCTTCGTATTTCTCGATGTGATAATCGAAGCTGGCATAGCCGCGCGACACGCTTTTCAGCCGGTCATAGAAATCGAACACCACTTCATTCAGCGGCAACAGGTAGATCACCATGGCGCGATTGCCGGCATAGGTCAGTTCGACTTGCCGCCCGCGCCGGTCTTCGCACAATTTCAAAACGCTGCCCAGATATTCGTCCGGCACCAGGATGGTCGCCTTGATCCAGGGTTCTTCGATGTGATCGATATAGGTCACATCGGGCATGTCGGCGGGATTGTGCAGCTCCTGCATCGTGCCGTTATTCATGTAGATGTGATAGATCACCGACGGCGCAGTGGTGATGAGTTCGAGATTGAATTCGCGTTCGACGCGCTCGCGCACAATCTCCAGATGCAGCAAGCCCAGAAAGCCGCAGCGAAAGCCGAAGCCCAAGGCGGCGGATGATTCCGTCTCATAGGTAAAGCTGGCATCGTTGAGATGCAGCTTGCCCAGCGCCTCGCGCAGATCTTCAAACTGGGCCGCATCCACCGGGAACAGGCCGCAGAACACCACTTGCTGCGCCGGCTTGAAGCCGGGCAGGGGCGTGGGCGTGCCGCGGCGTTCATCGGTGATGGTGTCGCCGACCTTGGTGTCGGCCACTTGCTTGATCTGGGCGGTGATGAAGCCGACTTCGCCAGGCCCCAGTTTTTCCACGGCGACGCGCTTGGGCGTGAAGACGCCGATCTGTTCCACCTGATAGACGGCATCGGCGGCCATCATGCGGATTTTCTGGCCCTTCTTCAGTTCGCCATCAATGATGCGCACCAGAACGACGACGCCCAGATAAGCGTCGTAAAAGGAATCGATCAGCAGCGCCTTCAGCGGCGCATCCAGCGTGCCCTTGGGCGGCGGCAGGCGGGTGACGATGGCCTCCAGCACCAGATCAATATTCAGGCCCGTCTTGGCGCTGATCGGCACCGCATCGCTGGCGTCAATTCCGATCACATCCTCGATCTGCTGCTTGACCCGATCCGGCTCGGCGGCGGGCAAATCAATCTTGTTGAGGATGGGTACGATATCCAGCCCGGCATCAATCGCCTGATAGACGTTGGCGAGGGTCTGCGCCTCGACGCCCTGGCTGGCATCCACCACCAGCAGCGCGCCTTCGCAGGCGGCCAGGCAGCGCGACACTTCATAGCCAAAGTCTACATGGCCCGGCGTGTCCATCAGGTTGAGGACATAGTCCTTGCCGTCCTTGGCCTTGTAATCCAGCCGCACCGTCTGGGCCTTGATGGTGATGCCACGTTCCCGCTCGATATCCATCGAATCGAGAATCTGGTCCTTCATGTCGCGCGTCGAGACGGTACCGGTGAGCTGGATCAGCCGGTCGGCCAGGGTGGATTTGCCATGGTCAATATGGGCGACGATGGAAAAATTGCGGATTTGGGATAGCTCGGGCATTGGGCCGGGGGTCTAGCAGGCCCCAATTCCCCGGTAAACAGGGCACTTTCACTTCGCCCAAAGCCCGCAAATTGGGGCTATAACCCGGACAATGCTGACCTATCTTTACCTCGACTATGGCGGCCATGCGAAATACCGGCGGGAGCTGAAATACAGCCTGATTTCGCTGCGGGCGGAACTTGGCCAGGCCCCGGACGCCCAGATCGCCGTCTATAGCGATGCGCCCCTGGTCTATCGCCGCTGGCCGGTGACGGCGGTGGGGATCGCGGATCGCATAAAACCCTGGTCGGGCAACGGGCTCTATTACCACCGCATCAAGCCGGAAGTGGTGCGCGATGCCCTGACCCGCTTTGCCGGGCCGGTCTGTCTGCTGGATTCCGATTCCATTGTGCGCCCCGGCTTCCATGCCGAGGTGACGGCCAAACTGACGGACGCCGTGGTGATGAATGTGTTCGAAAAGCCAAACCCTTTTCCGCCGCTGTCAGGCTTTCGCTGCCGCCTGCCAAATCTGGGCGACTATCGCTACGATGTCGCCGCCAGCGTGATGTATAACAGCGGCCTGATCGGCATGCGGCCTGCGCACGCGCCGATGCTGGATGATGTGCTGGCGATGATTGACGCCCTGATTGGCCGGGCCAAGAAATTTCCCACCCTCGAACAATTCGCCCTCAGCGAAGTCTTGCGCCTGAACGGCATTGCCGTCGCCGAAGTGAATCAAAGCTTCCTGCATTACTGGCAAGGACGGCGGCGCATCTATATGCAGGCCCAGATCGAAAAAAATCTTGGCGCCGACTGGGACGATCTCACCCCGCCCAAAGCCTGGGCGGAAATGAACCAATGGGCGATCCGCGCCTACAATTATTATTACGGCATCACCCATGCCCTGGAAGCCTTCAAATGACCGAGACGTTGAAAGACCTGTGGCCGGGCCAATCGGTGGCGTTGCTTAAGGCGCTGCACATCCTCACCAGCAATGGCGGCCTGAACGCGGATTCGCGGCGCAAGCTGAAACAGGTGCAGCATCTGGCGCAGCTGATCAAACCGGCAATTGACGCCAGCCTGGCGGCAAAGGACCAACCGGTGCTGGCCGATCTGGGCGCGGGCAAATCCTATCTCGGTTTCATTTTATACGATCTGTATTTCGGCCCCGCCACGCGCGGCAAAGTCATTGCCGTGGAAGCGCGCGAAGCCTTGATCGCCACCGCCAAAAGAATTGCCAAGGAAAGCCATTTCGAGCGCATGAGTTTTGCGCATGGCAAAATCGCGGAAGCGGAAGTCGGGCCGGTCGATATCGTCACGGCGCTGCATGCCTGCGACACCGCCACCGACGAAGCCATCCTGTTCGCCCTCAAGCACGACGCCAAATATGTTGCGCTGGTGCCCTGCTGCCAGGCCGAACTGGCGCAGGATCTGGATGGCGTCAAAAACGATGTCGATCAGCTCTGGCGTCACCCCATTCACCGCCGCGCCCTGGGCTCTCATCTGACCAATGTGCTGCGCGGCCTGTTTCTGGAAGCGCATGGCTTCAAGGTGCGGGTGACGGAATTCACCGGCATGGAACATTCCCTGAAGAATGAATTCATCTATGCCGAGCGCCACCAGCGCTCCAACCCGCGCGCGCGGGCCGAATTTGAAAAACTGGTAACGGAAATTGGCGCGGCCCCGAAGCTGCTCAGCTTCGCAGAGTCGCTCCCAGCTTAAGCGCCGCCGCCACGATTTTCTGTGCCACGGATTCGATCTCGGGATCGGTCAGGGTCTTGTCCTTGGGCTGCAGCCGGATCGCGATGGCGACCGACTTTTTGCCGTCGGGCACGCCCTTGCCTTCATAGACATCGAACAAGGTCACGGTATCAATCAGCACCCGTTCGGCATTCTTCACGGCGCGGATCAGATCGCCCACCGCCAGATTGCGGTCCACCACAAAAGCGAAATCCCGCTCGATCGCCTGGAAGGGCGAAGGCGAGAATTGCGACCTTGCCTTGGATTTGGGATCCGGCACCGCGTCCAGAATGATTTCGAACGCCGATGCCGGCACCTTGATGTCGAACGCAGCCAGGATCTTGGGATGCAATTCGCCGAAATGGGCGATGACTTTGGGGCCCAGCGCGATGGTGCCGCTGCGGCCAGGATGAAACCAGCCGGGGGCCGTGGCGGCAACCGGCGCGGTCATCGGCCCGTTCATGGCCGCTTCCAGCGCCGCCAGCATGGCGCCCTTGGCGTCAAAGACATCGGCAGCATGGCCCGATTTGCTCCAGTCGCGCAAGCCTGCGCCTGTGACAAGCCCCGCCGCATTGGCGGTCTGGGCGCCGGGCATGCCGCTCTGGAAGGCGGCACCGATTTCAAAAAGACTGAGGTCGGAAAGCCCGCGCGCCGCATTGCGCGATGCCGCGCCGAGCAGCGACGGCAGCAAGGATGGCCGCAAGGCGTCCAGGTCCGAGGCAATGGGATTGGAAAGCTGGCGCGCGTCATCGCCGCCGCCGAACAATCCGGCCTGATCACGGGCGATGAAGGAGAAGCTCACACATTCATTGAAACCGCGCGCGGCCAGGGTGCGGCGCACGGCGCGCTGGCGGCGCTGCGACGCCGTCAGCACCGGCTTGGCCACGGCGGCATGACGAGGCAACGCTACCGACGGCACTTCGTCCAGGCCGTGGATGCGAACGACTTCTTCCACCAGATCGGCGGGGCCCTCCATGTCGCGCCGCCAGCTGGGCGGGGTGACATGCAAAGTGGCGTGCTGCGCCACCACAAAACCCAGATTCTGCAGGATAGTGATGATCTCGTCGCGCGCCACCTTGATGCCGCCCAAACTCTCCACCAGACCGGGATCGAATTCGATCACTTTGTGCGGCGGGGGCAATGCGCCTGCGATCACCACATCGGAAGCCTCGCCGCCGCACCATTCCAGAATCAGCTGCGTCGCCAGTTCCAGGCCGGGCAGCACAAACTCCGGATCAACGCCCCGCTCGAAGCGATAGCGCGCATCGGAAATAATGGCCTGCTTGCGCCCGGCGCGGGCAATGCGGACGGGATCGAACCAGGCGGATTCGATAAAGACATTCTTTGTCTCCAGCGAACAGCCGGTATCTTCACCGCCCATGATGCCGGCAATGCCGCGGGCGAAACTGTCATCCGCAATCACGATGGTCTGTGAATCCAGCACGTAGGTCTTGCCGTCCAGCGCCAGCACCTGTTCGTGATCATTGGCCATGCGGGCATGCAGGTTGCCCGACAGCTTGTCGGCATCGAACACATGCAGCGGACGGCCGCGGTCCTGGGCGATCAGGTTGGTCGCATCCACCAGCGCCGAAATGGACTTCATGCCCACGGCCTTGAAACGGTCCTGCACCCATTTGGGCGCGGGGCCATTTTTGACGCCACGGATCAGCCGCCCGGCAAAGATGGGGCAGGCATCTTTATTCTCAGGCGTGAAATCGAGGGTGATCTTTTTGGGGCTGGGGAATTTGCCCGCCACCGGCTGAACCTTTTCCGTCTTCAGCGTGCCCAGGCCCGCCGCTGCCAGATCGCGGGCGATACCGAAAACCGAGGCGGCATCACCGCGATTGGGCGTAATGGAAACTTCGATTACCGGATCGCTGGACAACAGGCCCTTCGCCGCCAGCGCGGCGGCGGCAGGCGCACCCGCCTGTGCGTCAGCGTCCAGTTCGATGATGCCGTCATGATCTTCGCCCAGCAGCAATTCGCGCGCCGAACACATCATGCCGAAGGATTCCACGTCGCGGATCTTGCCGACCTTCAGCGCCTCGCCGCTGGCCGGGATCACCGTGCCGGACCGTGCCAGCACCACCTTGATGCCCGCCCGTGCATTGGGCGCGCCGCAAACAATCTGCAAAGGCGCGCCGTCACCGGCACTGACCGTGCAAAGCCGCAGCTTGTCCGCATTGGGATGTTTTTCGGCGGTCAGAACTTCGCCGACAATAAAATCCTTCAGCGCCGCGCCGGCATCGGTAATGCCTTCGACTTCCAACCCGATGGAGGTCAGCTTGTCGGCGATCTGTTCGGCGGTGGCGTCGGTTTCCAGATGATCCTTCAGCCAGTTCAGGGTGAGCTTCACTTGGAAAGCCCCCCATCCAGGGTGGGAATATCCAGCGCGGCAAAACCGTAATGCTTCAGCCAGCGCAAATCCGATTCAAAGAAACTGCGAATATCCGGAATGGCGTATTTTAGCATCGCCATGCGGTCCAAGCCGAAGCCGAAGGCGAAGCCCTGATAGCGCGCCGGATCAATGCCGCAATTGACCAGCACTTTGGGATGGACCATGCCGCTGCCACCCAGCTCCAGCCAGTCATTGCCCTGGCCGAATTTGATCTGGCCCGGCACGCTGCGGTCGCAGCGCATGTCCCATTCCAACGATGGCTCGGTGAAGGGGAAAAAGCTGGGTCGCGCCCGCAGTTCGATTTTATCAATCTCGAAGAACGCCTTGCAGAATTCTTCCACGGTCCATTTCAAATGGCCCAGGTGAATGCCTTCATCAATCACCAAAGCTTCGACCTGGTGAAACATGGGCGAATGGGTAGCGTCGGAATCCACGCGATAGGTGCGGCCCGGCGAAATAATGCGGATGGGCGGCTTGTTGTTCAGCATGGTGCGCACCTGCACCGGCGATGTGTGGGTGCGCAGCACATGGGAAGAGCCATCGGCCTGTGGCGCAACGTAAAACGTGTCCTGCATCTGGCGGGCAGGGTGGTCGGGCGGGATGTTCAGCTTGGTGAAATTGTAATCGTCGAATTCCACATCCGGGCCTTCGGCCACGGCGAAACCCATATCGGCGAAGATGGCGGTAATTTCTTCCAGCACCTGCGAAATGGGATGCACACTGCCTTGCGCCTGGGCGCGGGGCGGCAACGTAACGTCGATCTTTTCCGAGGCCAGCCGCGCATCCAGCGCCGCATCGCCCAGCGCGGCTTTGCGCGCGGCAATCGCGTCGGTCACCGCATCGCGCAGGCCATTGAGCAAGGGCCCTTGGGTCTTGCGCTCCTCCGGGCTCATGCCGCCCAAAGTTTTCATCAATTCGCTGATGCTGCCCTTCTTGCCCAGCGCGGCCACGCGCACGGCATCCAGCGCGGTTTCATCGCCGGCGCCAGTGACCTGGGCAAGAATGTCGGATTGCAGGGCGGCGATATCGGTCATCAAAACTCGCAAAAGGAAACGACGGGGGTTTTGACGCCCCCGATTCGCTCCGATGGAGTTTGTGATTAAGGCTTAGACGCCTGATCCACCAGAGCCTTGAACGCAACAGGCTCGTGGATGGCGAGGTCCGAGAGCACCTTGCGGTCAATCTCGATACCGGCGCCCGCGAGCCCGCTGATAAATCGGCTGTAGGTCAGGCCATGCTCGCGCACGGCGGCGTTGATGCGCTGGATCCACAAGGCGCGGAAGTTACGCTTGCGCTCTTTGCGGCCAATATAATTGTGCTGCAGCGACTTATCGACCGCGGCATTGGCCGTGGTGATGTTGTTCTTGCGGCGGCCGCGAAAGCCCTTGGCGGCTTTCAGAACCTTGTTGCGGCGGGCGCGGCTGGGTACGGAACGGGGGGTGCGTGACATTGGCTGTTCTCCTCAACCGTACGGCATCCAGCGCTTGACGCGCTGGGTTTCGGATTCAGACAGAACGGCCATGCCGCGCAGGTCGCGCGTACGGGCGGGCGAGTTGTTGATCAACCGGTGGCGCTTGCCGACCTGATGGGTTTTGATTTTCCCATTCGCAGTAAATTTGAAGCGCTTCTTAGCGCCCGACTTGGTCTTCATCTTGGGCATTTCGCTCTCCTCTGGAGCCCAAAGGGGCTCATAGCTTTCGTGGGTCGCCTCGGCATGCCCAGCCGGGCGGCCCGAAAGAGGGCGCGTTTAAGAGGAATAATCAGACAAAATCAAGCCGGTTATTGACCGGAGGTGCCCTCGCCATCCTTGCGCTTGGGGTTGGCGCTGGACGAGCCGGTGACGCCGAAATCCTGGGACTTGCTGCCGCCTCCCGCAGAGTCGAAACCTTCGGCGGTCAAGCCACGCTTCAAAAGCTCACGCACCGCCGCGGCCCTGCTGGGCATGCGGCGCTGAAAACGCCAGCTGTCCAACGCCTCAAGTTCTTGCGGCGTCAGCATAATTTGTAATCGTTCGCCTCTTGTAAGGTCATTCATATCCGCTTCCCCTTTCTGTACGATCTAGCACAAAATACCCCTTTTACTCATTTTACTCACAAGACTGTGAATATGCCGATCCCTACAATAACGGGGAACCTGCTCCAATAGTTCCTTGCGCCGTTGGCGCGAAGGCCCAAGAGAACAGCAAATACTTAGTTAACTCATTGAAAATAAACGGTAATATTGCTTGCGTGGGGTGCGTCGAACTGTCAGGTTAAGAGGGTCAGGAGACAAACATGCAAGCATCCTTCAGCGCAGACATGGTCAAACCAGCCGCCACCACCAGCGACCTTGTCGCAGAAGCCAACCACCGTGCCGCAAACAGCCTGGCGCTCTTGGGCGGCCTTGTCCGAATGCAGGCGCGCGCCGTCGGGAAAAATTCCCAGTCCTACAGCAATGCCGAAATCCGCATGCTGTTCGACGGCATCGCCGCGCGCATCGCCACCATCGGCCAATTGCACCGCATGCTGGCGACCATCCCCAGCGAGGGCACATTGCCGCTCAACGAGCATCTGCGCGAAGTCTGCACCAACCTCATCACCGCTTTCTCGTCGGAGCATCAGCCCGTCCGCATCGAATATCGCGGCACCGATTGTCAGGTCCTGACGCGCCATGTTCAGCCGCTGACCCTGATCATCTGCGAAATCCTCACCAATGCGATGAAATACGCCCATCCTGCCGGCGTGCCGGTGCAAATGGTGGTGAGCTATGAATCCCAGCCCGACGGCACCCTGCTGGTCTCGATCAGCGATGACGGCATCGGCCTGCCCGAAGGCTTCGACTTGAAGACCGGTGGCGGCATCGGCTTTCAGATCATCCGGGCCCTCACGTCGGAAATCGGCGCCAGCCTGGACGTCCGCTCTGATAATCTGGGTGTCACATTCCTGCTGAGGGTGCCCCAGGCGCTGGTCGCCAACATCCGCACGGCCTGACTGCTCGCTTCCCTTGTTGCCATGCGCGGCTCAGATTAGTTTGGCCGGGCATTTGGAATGAATAGGGTTGGCATGTTCGAGGAATTCAAGAAATTTGCCGTGCGCGGCAATGTCATGGATCTGGCGGTCGGTGTCATCATCGGCGCTTCTTTCACCGGCATCGTCACGTCGCTGGTCAATGACGTCATCATGCCGCCGATCGGCCTGGCGCTGGGCGGCGTGGATTTCTCCAATTTCTTCGTGGTGCTCAAGGGCGACCGCGCCGTGGACACTTTGGCCGCCGCCAAGGCCGCCAAGGATGTGACGATCAATTACGGCATCTTCGTCAACGCGGTTATCAATTTTCTGATTGTTGCTTTTGTTCTCTTTCTGCTGATCCGGCAGATGAACAAGCTGGTGGCGGCACCGCCTGCTGAGCCCGCCGCCCCGCCGCCGCCGCCGGAAGATGTGTTGCTGCTGCGAGAAATTCGCGATTCTCTCAAGGCGCGGGGATGACGCGGGCGCTGGCGCTCGCTTGTCTTCTGCCGGCGGCTATATGGATGGTGGCAGTCCCGGCCCGCGCCGATGACGCGATGACGGTGGCAGCCAATGCTTTTTATGCTGCCACGGCCAAGGTCAGCACCAGCGGCGGCATTCCCGATGCTGCCACGCGGGCAAGGCTGCAACCCTTGCTGTCGCCCGGCTTGAACGCGATGCTGGCCGATGCTGCCGCCGCCGAAGCACGCTTCAACGCCAAGAACAAGAACTCCCCGCCGCTGATCGAAGGCGATATTTTTTCGTCGCTGTTTGAGGGACCCACCGCGGTCAAGGTCGGGGTGTGCCGTGTCGACCACAAGGTCGGTCATTGCGGCGCCACTCTGACCCATCTGGATCGCGGCCAGAAACCCGTCACCTGGGTGGATACGCTGCGTTTGGTGAATGAGGGGGGCTGGAAAATCGACGATGTCGCCTATGACGCCAATTTTGCTTTCGGCAATACCGGCACGTTAAGCGACATGCTGAAAATGACTGTGCACGAGGCGCCGTAACTTTTGCCGCGGGGCAGCGAATTGCTCTTCGAAAGGAAAATCCCCACATGACCGAAGATCGCAACCTCAGCCGCGAACAGCTGCATATCCTCAAGGAACACGGCACCGAGCGCCCCGGCTCCAGCCCGCTCAACCATGAAAAGCGCAGCGGCGATTTCATGTGCGCCGGCTGCGGCAACCAGCTTTTCGCGTCCGATACAAAATATGAAAGTGGCTCAGGCTGGCCCAGTTTCTATGAGGCCCTTCCCGGCGCGGTGGAAACCACCACCGACACCAGCCATGGCATGACCCGCACGGAATTTCATTGCGCCAAATGCCATGGCCATCTGGGTCATATTTTCGAGGATGGGCCGCAGCCCACGGGCCTGCGCTATTGCACGAATGGCGCCGCGCTGGACTTTATTCCGGCCGAAAAGACGTAAAGCCCATAAAACAAAACGCCGCGGCTGATGCTGAATCAGCCGCGGCGTTTTTCTTTGCCTAGTCGATCATCGAGCGATTCATCGCTTCCCGTTCGGCGGCCCGCAGGCTGTCGCCTTCCGGTCCATCCAGGGCCGCTTCGGCGTCCTTGCCCAGTTCCGGGATTTTCGCCTTGTTGCGCTTCACGAAGGCGGCCTGATCCTTGTCGAATTTGGCGCTGGCGGCGTAATCGCCTTCTCCGACAATCTGCTTCTTTTTTTTCGGCGCAGCTTTCTTCACCGGCTTTTTGGCCTTGGCGGCGGTCTTCTTGGATTTCTTGGTCTTGACCGCGGCCTTGGCGGCGGCGCGCTTTCCGGTCTTCTTCTTGCTTTTCTTCTTGACCGGTTTCGCCTTTGATTTTTTCACTGACTTCGCTTTGGATTTCTTCTTCGCTTTGGCCATGAGACCTCCGTTGGAAATGGGCAGCGACAGCTTAAACACCCAATTCACGGTAAGTCACGACTGCGACAGTCGTTCCATCAGCCAATAGGCGGCAGGCCCTGGCGGCGCATCGCTGCGATAAAGCGAGTGAAACGGATAGACCAGGTCGCTGTCGCTTTCGATGTCCAGCCGCACCAGCCGTCCCCGCTTGATGTCATCCGCCACCACCCATTTGGGCATGTTGCCCCAGCCCAATCCTGCCAGCAGCAGCGCATGCTTGGCGCCCAGATCGGCCAGCCGCCAACTGCGCACCGCCAGCACGCCAAAATCGCGGCCCTGTGTCAGTGCCGACCGGTCGGTCAGCACAAGCTGAATGTGATCGCGCAACTGGACGGCGCTGACCTTGCCTTGTTGCGCCAGGGGGTGGCCCGGCGCCGCCACCGGCACCAGCTTGATCGAACCGGCGGGGCCGCGCGTCAGGGCGTCGCTTTCAATCGGCAAGGGGCCCGACATGCCGAATGCCGCCAGCCCCTCCATCACGGCTTCGGTCACCGCGCCCAGCGCCTCGACCCGCAGGCGCAGCGCCACGGTGGGAAATTTGGTGCGAAATTCGTCCAGCCCCCGCACCAGCCGCTTGGCCGGTAGCATCACATCCACCACCAGCGACACTTCCGCTTCCAGCCCTTGCGTCAGTCCGCGCGCCTTGGCGACCAGACCGCTGAGGGCCAGCGCGATGCCGCGGCTGTCCGACAGGATGGCGCGGCCCGCTTCGGTCAGGCGCGGCCGCCGCGCCCCGGCGCGCTCGAACAGGCTCACACCAAGCTGCGCTTCCAGATTGGTGACGGCATAGGAAATCACCGACGTGGCGCGGTTCAGCTTGCGGGCGGCGGCGGTAAAGCTGCCGGCCTCCACAATCGCCAGGAACACGGCAATCTGGTCCAGGGTGGGCCGGGCAGGCTCCATATTCTATTTTCTCGAACAATTTGATCGAAATTATACCGGTTTTCAGAACAATCCAAGACGCCTATCTCCTTGGCCAGCCGCCACAGGAGAACCGCCCATGTCCAAGCCCAAAATCCTCATTCCCTTTTATTCGCGCACCGGCACCATCGAAGGTCTGGCCAAGGCCATCGCGGAAGGCGCGGCAGCCGAGGGCGCCGACATGCGTGTGCGCCGGGCGCGCGAATTCGTCGGCCCCGAGGTGATGACCCAGGCGCCCGGCTGGAAAGAATCGGCCGAGGCGATGAACGCCAGATATGAAGCCCCCACCGCCGATGACGCGGTCTGGGCTGACGCCATCATCTTCGGCACGCCCACCCGGTTCGGCGCGGTGTCGGCGGAATTGAAGGCCTATATCGACAGCCTGGGCGGCCTATGGGCCAAGGGCGCGCTCAACGGCAAGTTGGGTTCGGCCTTTGGCGGCTCGGCCACGCCGCATGGCGGCAATGAATCCACCATCCTGTCGCTCTACAATCCCATGGCGCATCTGGGCCTGATCATCGTGCCCACCGGCTTTGCCGATGCCGCCATGTTCAAGGGCGCGGGCACGCCCTATGGCGCGTCCGTGGTGTCGGGCAATCCGCCCGCCGGCCCCAGCGCGGAAGAACTGGATGTCGCCCGCTACCAGGGCCGCCGCGTGACACAGATCGCCAAGAAGCTGTTTGCATAGCCGTCCTGCGTTCATCGGCCCGCGCTGCCTGATACCCCGTTCACTGGTATAAGGGGCGCGGGAGAATGCGATGCGTGAACCGCTGTATCTGGAAGACCTTGCCGCCGGTCAGCTTTTCAAGACCGGATCGCATCTTATGACGCAAGATGAGATCATCGCCTTTGCCCGGCAATATGATCCGCAGCCTTTTCACATTGATCCCGAGGCCGCGCGCCACACGTTCTTCGACGGCTTGGCGGCTTCGGGCTGGCACACCGGCGCCATCAGCATGCGGCTGCAGGTGGAGTCCGGCCCGGCCTTGGCCGGCGGCATGATCGGCGCCAGCGTGGATTTGAGCTGGCCCCAGCCGACGCGTCCCGGCGATATTCTGCATGTTGAAAGCGAAATCCTGGCGGTGACGCCGTCGCGTTCCAGGCCGGACCGGGGCTTCATCACCTTGAAAAGCGAGACCAAAAATCAGAAAGGCGAGGTTCTGCAGCTTCAGACCTCCAAGCTTCTGGTCTGGCGGCGAAAACCTCTTTAAAGAACGCTGCTATGCTGGACGATCTCAAAGCCAATAATCGCGCCTGGGCGGACCGTATGGTTTCGCTCGATCCGGAATTCTTCAAGCGGCTGGAGCGCCAGCAGGGTCCGCAATATCTGTGGATCGGCTGTTCCGACAGCCGCGTTCCGGCCAATGAGATTGTGGATCTGGCGCCGGGCGAATTGTTCGTCCACCGCAATGTCGCCAACCTCGCCCCGCCGCAGGACGCCAATTATCTTTCGGTGCTGCAATTCGCCGTGGATGTCATCAAGGTCAAGCATATCATCGTGGTCGGCCACTATGGCTGCGGCGGCATCGCTGCGGCGGTGAGCGGCAAGCGGCTTGGCCTGGTGGACCATTGGCTGCATCCCATCCGCGAAGTTCATGAGGATCACCTGGCTGAACTCGCCGCCATCCCCGATGAGAAAAAGCGTCTCGATCGGCTTTGCGAACTGAACGTAAAGCGCCAGGTCAGGAATGTCGCATCCGATCTTTTTGTGCAGGACGCCTGGGCGCGGGGCCAAAGCCTCTGCGTGCATGGCTGGGTCTATTCCCTCGCCACGGGTCTGGTGAATGATCAGAATGTCACCGTCCAGGGACCGGACGATCTGGGAAAGTTCTGAACAAGGAAGCACCATGCGGCTTGTAAATGTCTGCCTGCTGACCGTGATGATCACAGCGCCCGCCGCTGCCGCGCCAGCCGAGATGGACAAGGCCTTTGCCGCCGCTTTCGGTCACGCGGCGCCGTTCGCCGCCACCGCAACCCCGGACGGCAAAAAGCCCACCCAATTCACTTACACGCCCGCTGGTCTGGTGGATGTCGCGCCCGGCACGGTGGCGCTCATTTCCAAAGGCAAATCATCCAGCGACAGCAGCGCTGGCGCGCTGGCGATCCATTATCTGAAGCGCAGCGGCGGCGCCTTTACTCTGGTGAAAGCCTGGCCCGCAATCGGCGTCACTGCGCCGAATGGTCAAGTCACCTGGACAGCACGCCCCGATCTGGAAGGCGGCCCCGCCATTCTGGCCAGCCACGACGAAGTCGGCTCCGACTGCAAGCAAAGCTATGGCCAGCTGATCGCACTCACACCCGACAAGCCGGTGCTGCGGGTCAATCTCCTGACAGCGGTACATTATGATCCTGGCCCGGACCCGGACCATTCGCCGCCTTATCAGGCCAAGGCGAAAATCCTGCCCGGCGAACGCGGCAAAAGCTTTGCGCTGGAATATACAGGCACCTGGAAGCTGCATGTGGATTATCAGCGCAAGGGCGATGTCTTCGCCGCCAAACAGCGCGAAGCGCCCGCCTGCCAGTAATTCGCTAACGTGAAATCTCAGACAGCGGCGGCGCGGGCTTGCGGTAATGGCGCATGCCTTTGAGGAACAGCTTCACCGCCTGATAGTGGATCAGCGCCACCACTTTCAACGTCACCAGCGGATAACGAAAAAAACAGGCCAAAAGCCGCGCCGAGGTGAGCGGCTGGGCTTTGCCGATCAGTGATGTGGAAAGCAGCAACCCCTCAGCATCATGATGGTTGATCCAAATCGCCACCTTGTCGGACGGGCAGGCGAAGCGGAAACGGTAGCTGCCGTCCACCGCCAAGAAGGGCGAAACGTGAAATATCTTCTTGGCTTCCAGCCAGTCATTTTCGGCGATGGGGCGATGATCGGCATGGCAGCACAGATATCGGTGTGTTTCACCGAAAGTATTGTTGACGGCGGCGATCACGGCGCGAAGGTTTTGCTGCAGGTCATGGCATAGCCAGAAGCTGACGGGATTGAAGGCAAAGCCCAGCACCCGCGGCATGGTGATCAACTCGATCTGTCCATCCGCTTCATGGACGCCGAATTCCGCCAAGGCAGCCGCCACCGCTTCGCGCGCGGGCAAAGCGCCCGCGCTGTAATCGGCGGGTTTGAGCGAGAACAGATTGAAGCGGTCCAGCGAAAACAGGGCACATTTGCCCGGCGCCGTCAGCTCATCCAGCTTCAGCCGCAGATAATAAACGCCATAGCGAAATGCGTTGCGCATGGGCCGGGTGCGGGCATGAAAAACCTGCGCGGTGACGATTTGCGCCATCGAAATTCTGTCCCTTCAGAAAGAGACGCTATCATAGGCTGGGCGGCCCTGCGCCCCGGCAATGGCGATGGCGCGTTCGCGCGCCGGCGCGGCCTGCGGCACGATCCAGGGAATGGTCGCACCCAGCTGCTCCGCCACGGTCACTGCGCTCCACAGTCCGTCTTCGTGAAAGCCGTGCCGCAGATGCGCGCCGCAGAACCAGGTGTTGCGTGCGCCCTGCATCTGCTGCACCCGGCTTTGGGCGGCGATGGCCGCACTGTCGAATACGGGATGCTCGAAGACATGCCGGTCAAAGACATGCTCGTCGCAGATAGGCCGGGCAGGGTTGAGGGTAACAAAAATGGGATAGGCGGGGTCAATCCCCTGCAGCTTGTTCATCCAGTAGGACACCGACACCGCCGCGCCTTCGCCTTGTCCTTCCGAGCGATAATTCCAGCTCGCCCAGCAGCGCCTGGTTTTGGGCATCACGCTGGTGTCCTTGTGCAGCACCGCCTCGTTGCGCTGATAGTGGAAGGCGCCCAGTGTCTGGCGCTCGGCATCGCTGGCATCGCCCAGCGCCGCCAGTGCCTGGTCGCCATGGCAGGCGAACACGACATGATCGAAACTTTCGCTGTGCCCGCTATCGTCGGTGACGCAAACGCCGTCCTCAAACCGTGTCACCTGCGCCGCGCCGCAGCCACTGCGGATGCGGCCGGAAAAGGATTGGGTGAGGCGGTCAATGTAAGTCTGCGCCCCGCCGGTCACCGTGTACCATTGCGGCTGGCCATTGAATGCCAGCAGCCCGTGATTCTGGAAAAACCGCACAAAGGTCCGCGCCGGAAATTCCAGCATCTGCGACAGGGGGCAGCTCCAGATCGCCCCGCCCATGGGCAGCAGGTAATAGCGCCGGAACCATTCGCCCAGCTTGAGTTTGTTGATCAGCCCTTCCAAAGTCAGGCCGGGATGGCGCTCGACAGTTTCCACCGCCTGCGCGTTAAAGCGCATGACGTCGCGGCAGACGCCATAGAAGGCCGGGCGCAGCATGTTGCGGCGCTGACCGAACACGGTGTTGAGATTTTCGGCGCCCCATTCAAACCAGCCATCCCGGATGCTGGCGGCAAAGGTCATGTCGCTCTCGTGCGTCGCCACGCCCAGATGCCGGAACATGGCGCTGAGGTGAGGGTAATTGGGCTCGTTAAAGACGATAAAGCCGGTATCGACCGGGATATCGCGCTCCCCATAGCGCACATTGAGAGTGCGGGTATGACCGCCCAGGCGATTTTCTTTCTCATAGACCGTGACGTCGTGCGTCCCGCCCAGCAAATAAGCGCTGGCCAGTCCCGAAATGCCCGTGCCGATAACCGCGATCTTCGCCATGGAACCTTGTACGCAGCGATCCATTCCGTGGATCACGCGTATAAGACCAAGATTTCCACGGGAGGCCGCTATCGGCGCATTCGCTAAAATCGCCGCCGCCTTGCTGACCCTGGTGGTCAGCGCCTGCTCGCCCGCTTTGCTCAACATCACCGTGCCGCGCGGCGGCTACAGCGTGCATCGCGATCTGGTCTATGGCCCCGCGCCTCGCGAAAAGCTGGATATCTATGTGCCGGACGGGTTGACCGCGCCCGCGCCCGTCATTCTGTTTTTCTATGGCGGCAATTGGGACAGCGGCTCCAAGGAGCTTTACCTGGCGTTCGGCGAAAGCTTCGCCAGCAGGGGCTTTGTTGTCGCTATCGCTGATTATCGGCTTTATCCGCAAGTGAAGTACCCGACCTTCCTTCAAGACAATGCCGCAGCGTTCCGCTTCGTCCACGACAGTGCCGCGCAATATGGCGGCGATCCGGGACGCGTCTTCCTGGCCGGTCATTCCGCCGGCGCCTACAACGCCATCATGCTGGTCTCCGACCCGCATTATCTAAGGGATGCTGGCGCCGACATTTCCCAAGTTCGCGGCGCCATCGGCCTGGCAGGGCCTTATGATTTCCTGCCGCTTCAGGATCCTGGCCTGATCGCCATGTTCGGCGGCCGCGCCCGCAAGGAAACCCAGCCCATCAGCTACATAGACGGCAAGCGTCCGCCCATGCTGCTGGCGGCGGGCACGGGCGATGAAACAGTGGATCCGGGCAACAGCACCCGCATGGCGGAAAAACTGAAAAGCTTTGGCAGCCCGGTCGAAGTCAAACTTTATCCGGGTGTCGGCCATATCGGCCTGATCCTGTCTTTGGCGCGCCCGTTCCGCGGCCGCACCAGCCTGCGCGATGACATGACCGATTTCATCCGCGCCCATTAACGGGCATCTGTTATAAGCAGCCAAGGTGCGCGTGATCCGGTTCACCACGCGCCGCGTATAAGGACCATGGATGCGCTTGCTCATAATGGGAACTTGCCGGGATTTGTACCCCGCCGCGCCGTGCCGCTTGTGGTCTGGCGCAATCCCCGCCCGCCTTGCGGCGCTATGACGGCACAGGACGACAAATCCCTGCTGGTGGTGGCCGTGGCGCAGCGCCGCGACCGCGAAAGTTTCCGCCTGCTGTTTCAGTATTTTGCGCCGCGCTTGAAAAGTTACCTCCTGCGCCTGGGGGTACAGGGACAATTGGCAGACGAGTTGGTGCAGGAAACCCTGCTCACGGTCTGGCGCAAGGCGGATCGCTTTGATCCGGCCCGCGCGGCAGCGGCCACCTGGATCTTCACCATCGCCCGCAACCTGCGCATTGATCATCTGCGGCGCGCGAAATTGCCTGGCGATTATTTTGTCGAAGAAGAATTCTGTCCTTCCGCCGGTGACGACTATCTTTCCGCCGAACGCGACGGCCAGGTGTCGCAAGCATTAAAGGCGCTGCCCGCCGATCAGGCCGCCGTCATCAAGCTCTCTTTCTTCGACGAAAAGCCCCACCCCATCATTGCCGCTCAGTTGGGTATTCCGCTGGGCACCGTCAAATCGCGCCTCCGGCTGGCGATGAACCGCCTGCGGGCCGCATTGGAAGACAAGACATGATCCAACATCATCCCACCGATGAAAGCATCCTGGCTTATGCCAATGGCTCGCTCAGCCGCACCCTGGCGCTTGCCCTCGGCGCGCATCTGGACGTCTGCGAACAATGCTGCCGCACGCTGACCTTGGCCGAGGCGATGGGCGGCGCCATGCTGGAAGCCGAGACGCCGGCGGAACTGGATGAAACGGCCTTTGCCAAATTGCTGGCGCAGCTCGACGTTCCGGTTGCGAAAATAACGGCCCCACCTGCCACCGATATCGCCATCCCGCTGCCCGCCAATCTGCGGTATCAGCGCATCGGCGCGCGGCGCTGGCTGGCGCCCGGCATCTGGATTCGCCCGGTGCTGAAAGATAATGCCGAAGGCACGCGGCTTTATCTGCTCGGCGCCGCACCCGGCAAAGCGCTGCCCCCCCACGGCCATAGCGGGGTGGAAATGACCCAGGTGCTGACCGGCGAGTTTCATGATGGCGGCACGCGCTATGGCACTGGTGATTTTCTGGAAGCCGATGATGATATCGAACATTCGCTGATGGTCGGCGCAAATGAAGAATGTATTTGCGTCATCGCTTCTCAGGGCGTGCCGCGGGGCTTGCCCGGCCTGCTGATGCGGCTGATCGCTTGACGGCCAGCGAATTGCCGCGCGCGCTGCTGGCCTATGGCACTTGCCTGGTGGTGCTGGTGGTGCTCGATCTGGTCTGGCTGCGCTATGCCAGCGATGCCATCTTCCGCCCGGCAGTGGGCGAGATGCTCACCGACAAACCCAATTTTGTCGCTGCCGGGTTGTTCTATGTCTTCTTCGCCGCCGGTCTGGTTTATTTTGCTGTGCTGCCCGGCCTGCGCGGCGCGGGCCTTGCTGCCGTGCTGCTGAACGGTGCCTTTCTCGGATTCCTCGCTTATATGACGTTCGACCTCACCAGCCTGGCGATCCTGAAATCCTGGTCCGTGAAAGTCTCTGTCATTGATATTGCCTGGGGCAGTTTCGCCAGTGCTTTGGCGGCGGGGGCGGCGGGATTTGCGGCCAGCCTTGTTGCAAATCAGTAATAATTAACTTTCAGCCGTTATTAAAAGTTCCCTTAGATCCTTGGGGGAACAAGGGCCATGCCTGCCGCTGATATTTCCAGCTTCACCACGCTTGCCGATCTGCAAAGCGCACCGATTGATCCGCACTGGATTGTTGAAGGCACGCCGGCCGCGCGCAACCGTCTGGTGGCGGGCAGCAGCGATTGTTCCGCCTGGACCATGCTGTGGGACTGCACCGCCGGAAAATTCCTCTGGACCTACACATGCGATGAAACCGTGCATGTGCTGGAAGGCCAGGTCACCATCACGGTGAATGGCATGACCAACATTTTGCGCGCGGGCGACATCGCATTCTTCCCTGCCGGCGCGGTGGCGTTCTGGGATGTGGAAAATTATGTCCGCAAGCTGGCCTTCTGCCAGAAGCCGGTGCCCGCATTGCTGGGCGTGCCGCTGCGCGCGGCGCGCCGCCTCCTGAAGCAATTGCGCAAGGGCCTGACCTTGGTGCATGGCTCGCTGGCTGAGCCCTTGCCGCAGGACGAAGCAAAGCGCGAAAAGCTGATGCCGTCGCGGGTGCGGATTCGGTCCTAAAATTGATGGCGCCCACTCGCACCCTGCGGGTGCTCCGTGGCGCTCAGTTTTTGTAAGCTCGCTACGCTCGCTAACAAAAACTGGCGCACCCGACAGGATTCGAACCTGTGACCTCTGCCTTCGGAGGGCAGCGCTCTATCCAGCTGAGCTACGGGTGCCGACGCACCCAGCCTATAACCCATAACCTCAAAGCGCGGCAATCGCTGCCAGAATAAGCGTTTGCGCATCCGGCGGCGCCACATTTCGAAAAAGAATGGCTGCCTGGGGCAGGGCGGCGGCCAGCGCCGCCTTGTCGCCGCTGCCGTCCATATCCAGCGCCACCAGTTCCCTTGTGTGTGACAGGTCCTCGGTGGCGATGTCGGCCAGGGTCTTGCGCGGCCAGTCCGCCGGTGTGCCCGGACGGCCCCAGGCATGGGCGAAAGCGTCCAAGGCATGCACTGCCACCAGCCGCGCCGCCTTGGGCAGGACGATGCCCCGCTGCAGCAGCTTCGTGACCGTGCCATCCGGCCCGGCGATCAGCAGCAGCGCCCGCGTCCCGCCGCGCGGCCCGAAAGCGGCACTGTCGCAGAACAGCGGCTTGCCGTCCGGCCCCATGGCGGGGTGGACGCGGCTGATGGCGTCGGCGCCGGCTTTCTCGCAGGCGGCAATGAAGTCCCGCCGTCCCTGGCGATAGTTTTTGGCGAAATCGGCCTGCATGACCGTTATTCTAGCGGGGAATCAGAAAGCCGCCATGACCGCATTCGAGAATCTGGAAGATTTGCGCCATCGCCCCATCGGCGAGCAGCAAAGCGTCCGCGCCGCCCGCAAAGGCTATCGCAGCCGCATTCCCATTCGCCGTGACAATGCGCTGTTCGGCGAACCGGTGGTGGAGGCGCGCGATCACGCCCTGAAAGGCGAGAATTTCTACGCCAGCGACAGAAACCCGCCCTATTGGCATCGCGTAGAAGGCGCCACGGAAAAATTGCTGCTGCGCGTTGGCGTGGCGGAAAAATTGTCCAAGGTGAATGCGCGCCTGGCACAGGCGGGGCTGGAATTGTTTTTGTTCGACGCCTGGCGCCCCCGCGCGGTGCAGGCCTATTTTCACGATGTCTGGATGCCGCGCGAATTGCAGCGGCGTCAGCCGGGTCTCACCGGCGCGGCCCTGACCGAAGAGGTGGAGCGTTACTGGTCGGCCCCTTCCAGCGATGAAAATTCGCCCGCGCCGCATGCCACCGGCGCGGCGGTGGACCTTACCTTGCGCTGGAAAGACGGCGAGGCCTTATGGATGGGCTCGCTGTTTGACGATGTCACCGCCATGGCCAATCGCGACCGCTTCGAAAATCTTGACCCCGATAATTTTTCATTTTCCGATCAGGAAGCCTGCGCCAATCGCCGCCTGCTGCACTGGCTGATGACGGAAGAAGGCTTTGCCGGCCATCCGGATGAATGGTGGCATTTTTCCTGGGGCGATCAGATGTGGGCGGCACTGACCGGCGCGCCGCATGCCTTTTATGGGGCTGCGCCTATTTCAGAATAGGCCGAAACGCGCCATCCCATTCGGGTCCGGGCGGATTCGATTCAAAATAACCGATCCGGTTCAGGTGCAGGTCATACAACTTCTGGCTCGCGCCCGACAATTTGCGGCATTGCGCGATCAAAGCGCGGGCCTTGGCCCATTGCTGATGCTGCAAGGATGCAAAGATATGTTCGTGAAAAGCGATCAAGGCGCGGAATTTGGGTGAGGCGCGGATCACCGGATTGCCCAGCAGCGCATACAGCCGTATCGGCGCATCGGTCGCTCCGGCAGCGATATAATCCACTTCCAGAAAGGCGAAAGCGCGGCCTGCGGCGGCCAGGGTATTTTCCGCGACGATCACCGCCGGGCCATATTGCGGCGACAGCGCTTGAATCTGCGCCGCCAATTGCACCACGCCGCCATTGACACTGTAGCCCATGCGTCCCGCGCCGCCGAAGCCGCCTGCGATTACCGGGCCGGTCGCAACCCCCACGCCGATCTCCAGCGGGGTCATGCCGCCGCGCTCCAGCGCGATCTGTTCGCTGACCCTAGACGCCACCACCGACATGCCGCTGGCCGCTTCACAGGCATGCAGCGCATGTTCGCCATCTTCCAGCGGCGCATTCCAGAATGCGGCGAAGCCGTCGGCGGTAAGCCGGTCAATGGTGCCGCCATGCGCCAGGGCCTGATCCATCAGCGGCGTCATGATCTGCTGCATGATCTGGGTGAATGCCTTGGGATTGTCGCGCAGCGACGCCGCCAGTTCCGCCAGTCCGCGCACGCCGCACACCAGATAGGTGATGGTGCGCGTCTCGCCTTCGATGGAAAGCAGCGCGGGTGTGTGGGCGATCTTTTCGATACTGGCGCTGGGCAAGGAATCCGAAAAGGCCAGCCGCAGGCCCGCCCGCGCGGTGCGGATTTCGCGCAGCCGCATCAGCGCGCCCGCAGCGAAAACAAGCATCAGGCCAATGGCAGGCGTGGCCGCATCCAGCAGCAGATGGGCGCGGGCAAATGCGAACCATGCGCCGTAAAAGCCCGCGGCCACCGTCACCGCCACAAACAAAGCCGACCAGTGGGTGCGGAATTTCGCCATCAGCAGCAGCACACCGCCGCCGGCCAGTATCAGCGCCCAGAATTCGGCCACCAGTGCGAAGACCGGCCGCACCAGCACCCGCCCGCCGATCACATCGGCCAGGCCCTGGGCGATCACCGCGCCGCGCGTCGCCGCGCCGCCGGGGGTGATGACCATGTCGCCGGGTGTATCCAGCACCAGGATTTTGCTTTTCAGCGTCTCGGGCCCCATCTCCCGCGACAACAGCGCGGCGGCAGAAATCTGTTCAGGCGGCGCTGCGTAGTCCATCCAGAAGCCGCCATCGCTGTCGGTGGGAATGACATGGCTGCCAAGGTCCAGGCTGGCGATGCCGGTGATGCCCCAATGCACGGCAAAGACATCGTTCTGATCGGTGGTGAAGGTGAGGGATTTTTCCCCTGCCGCCAGCCGGGCGCCTTCCGCGGCCAGCGACGGCACCAATTGTGCGTTCAGCTGAAACACCAGCGGCATGCGCCGCACCACACCGTCATGGTCGGCAATCAGGTTCGGCGCGCCCAGGCCTTTGGCGGCGAGGGCCACCGCCTGCAGCGGCCCGGCGCCACTGCTGAAAGCAGGGGCGGCGGCAAAGGGGTTTTTCGTGCCGCGATATTCAAAATGGGTGACGGGCTGTGGCGTCAGCCCGCCCACGCCCAACAGGATCGGCACCACCGCAGGAACCGATTGCAGCGGCGCGGGAAAGCTGTCGCTCTGGGGCCGGTCGAGCGGCGCGGTGAAAACAATGGCCTGTGCCCCGGACAAAGCGATGGCGCGGGTAAGGTCTGATAAGCCCTCATTGCTCCAGGGCCAGCGGCCATAATGCGCCATGCTGCCGGAATCCAAGGTCACCAGCGCCACGCGCGCATCACCAGCCGGCACATGCGGCGCGTGGTTTTCATAAAAATCGAACAAGGGGCCGCGCACGGCGGTGGCGGCGCCCAGCGGATCGAACAAAAGGGTTGCCGCGCCAAGGCCCAGAAGCAGCAACGGCGGCATCAGTCCGGTGAACGGGGTTGAAAAACTCATGGCCATCCGGCGATTCGTGCCATGGGCGAGACTAAGCGTCCGCCGGGCCCCGCCAAAGCGATGTTTTCGCCCGCTTTCAAGCCCAAACGGCGCCAAAACCGGCCTGTCTTGCCGGGCAGAAACTTCCGCATGGCAAAAGGCGCGCCGCTTTTAAGCCTTCCCTCATGGTGTTTTTGGCGGCGGGGCAGGCGAGCGCGGTCAACATGAAAAGGGCACAAGCCGTGCAACGCCAAGACTAGGAATATGGTCGGGCAATTGCGGAGAGCGGCATGAATATCGGGTCCATGGCACAGCAGAGTTATGTGGGCAGCGTCCAGCAGAGCGCCACGCTGACGGCTGTTTCCCCGGATACCTTCGGTCTGGATTCATCCAGCGATGCGTCCGATGCCGCCCCGGCTTCGTCCGCTGCCCCATCCGGCACGGCCAGCAATGCCACGCTTTCCAGCCAGACTTTGCAGGCGCTGATGGACCTGCTGCAGGGCGATCCGGCGGACTCGACCTCTGCCGCCAAGCCCAAGCATCACCACCACCATGGTGGCGGCCAGCCGCCCACCGCTGCCAGCACAGCCGCCAGCACCAGCACGGCCAGCACGGATGCGGCCAGCGCCAGCACGGCTGGCGCCGATCCCAGCGCCGAAGCCGATGACAGCGAGAGTGCGACTCTCGCCACCGCTTTGGGTGCTTAATTTATTCTAGCGTTTGACGCGCAGCGCGACTTGCGCCAACAGCACCCGCGCGCCCTTTTTCTTCAGGGCGCGATCGGTGATGCCTTGCAGCCGGTCAGCGATAGCGCCGATATCGGGTTGGGCATCGGTGCGCACGTCGCTTGCGGTAAAGGCCATCAGGTTGCGCAGATAGGCATCGCGCAGCACCGGCATGGAACGGGTGACTTCGACCCGCAAAGCCGGATCGGGAACATCCAGGCCGATGCCGACCATCAGCATGCCGCCGGCGTGGTTGTCGGTGACGATGGTGGTGTAGAAGGGTTCGACCGACAGATAGCTTTCCGACTGGGTGATCTTGTGTTCCGGCTTCTTGGCGTCGGCGGGGTCCTTGGCGTCATCCGCCGCGACGGCGGGCGCCACCGCCAGCAGCAAAGCGGCGAGGGCAAAACCGGAACGGAGCAGGCGCAGGGAGTTCATCTGCCCAGCTAAGACCCGGATTGGTAAATGAATTTTTAATTTCGGTTTCGGGCCCCATCCCTGGAAAGGATGGTGGAGCTGAGCGGAATCGAACCGCTGGCCTCCTCATTGCGAACGAGGCGCTCTCCCAACTGAGCTACAGCCCCGAAACCGGTGTTTTTGCCCCTTTTTGGAGGCAGGGCGTGGGTTTTAGGAAGACCGCCCCCCTAGGTCAAGCTGCGCTTGCGGGGGGTAGGGCTGGCTGGCTACAAGTTTCCCATGCTGAACCCCATCGCCGCCCTCCTGATCGAAATCCTGGAAATCTACAAATGGGTGGTGATCGCGGCGGTGATTGTCAGCTGGCTGGTGGCCTTCAACGTCATCAATAGCCATAACAATTTCGTCCGCACCGTGCTGCGCATCCTCTACACCCTGACCGAGCCCGTGTTCCGCCAGATCCGCCGGGTGATCCCGCCCATTTCCGGGCTCGATCTGTCGCCCATCATCGTCTTCGTGGTCATCTGGTTCCTGCAATACACGATTCAGTATCTGTCGTTCCGCGGTACCATCTAGGCCATGACCGGCACCCTCATTGATGGCAAGGCCAGCGCCGCCAAGCTGCGCGAGAAAATCGCCGCTGAAGCTGCCCGCCTGAAAGCCGCGCATGGTCTGGTGCCGGGCCTGGCCACGGTGCTGGTGGGACATGACCCGGCTTCCGAAGTCTATGTCCGCAACAAGGGCAAAACCGCAGAGGCGCTGGGTTTCAAATCCGTGCATATCGCGCTGCCCGCCAATACCAGCCAGGAAACTTTGCTGGCCAAGGTGCGGGAATTGAATGCGGACAAGTCCGTACACGGAATTCTTGTCCAGCTGCCCTTGCCTAAGGGGCTGGACGAAGTACCGGTGCTCGATACGCTCGATCCCGCCAAGGATGTGGATGCGCTGACGCCGACCAATGCCGGCCTTTTGCTGTCGGGCCGCGCGCATCTGGTGTCCTGCACGCCTGCCGGCGTCATGCTGCTGCTGAAGGAATATGTCGGCGACATCGCCGGAAAAGATGTACTGGTGATCGGACGCTCGCTGCTGTTCGGCAAGCCCGCGGCGCAGTTGCTGCTGGCCGCCAATGCCACCGTCACCATGGCCCATTCGCGCTCGCGCGAACTGCCCGCCCTTTCGCGCCGCGCCGATATCGTGGTGGCCGCCATCGGCAAGCCGCACATGGTCAAGGCCGACTGGATCAAGCCGGGCGCGGTGGTGATCGATGTCGGCATCAATCGGGTGGATGCCGGCGACGGCAAAACCAAACTGGTGGGCGATGTGGATTACAACGCGGCCAAAGAAGTGGCGGGTGCCATTACGCCAGTGCCCGGCGGTGTTGGCGCCATGACCATCGTCTGCCTGATGCAGAACACGCTGATCGCGGCCTGCCACCAGAACGGTTTGCCGATCCCGACTTTCTAGATTTTGGCTTTGAGATCTTTTGCCAGCGCGTCGGGCGAGATCAGCTCGTCATAATACGTCACCATCCGCCCATCCGGCCCCATCAGATAGATGACGCTGGAATGATCCATGCCGTAACCGCCCTTGGGATTGGCTTTGTCCAGCGGCTGCTTCTTGGCATAAACGCGATATTCTTTTTCCACCGCATTGATCGTGGCGACGTTGCTGGTTAGTCCGACAAAGCGCGGCCCAAAGGCCGCCATATATTGTTTCATCACCGCCGGTGTATCGCGTTCCGGATCAATGGTGATGAAGATGGGAACGATCCTGTTGCCGTCCACCCCCATCTGGTCCAGCGCCTGGGAAATCACGCCCAACGTGGTCGGGCAGACATCGGGACAGAAGCTGTAGCCGAAATAGATCAGCTGATATTTGCCCCGGAAATCGGTGTTGGAACGCGGTTTGCCGTTCTGGTCGGTGAGGGCAAAAGGGCCGCCGACTTCGACCTTGCCGCTGGTGATGGTGCGGCCCAGGCCGGGCACATTTTCGCTCTCATGCCAGATCAATCCGCCCGCCATCGCGGCGACCAGCAGCAGATATGGGATCAAAGCTTCCTTGGTCTTGAACATGGGGCCATGTTCTAATGTCCGCCGCAGCAAGAAGGAAGTGCCTGACGTGGCGCCGGCAAGGGAACGCACAAAATCGGCAAGACCGCGGGTCTATTTCCCGTCCTCCATCGGGCAGGAGCGGGGACGGGTGCGTCTGCGCACCCTGTCCAACCTGCGCTGGCTGGCCATTGCCGGGCAGTCGGCGGCGCTGTTTCTGGTCTATTTCGCACTGGGCTATCCCCTGCCGATCACGTATTGCATCGCCGCCATCGCCGCCAGCATCATCCTGAACGTGGTGCTCGCGGTACGCTATCCGGCCAGCCACCGGCTCGCCAACCGCGAAGCGACGCTCTATCTCGCCTTCGACGTGGTGCAATTGGCGGCGTTGCTTTACTTCACCGGCGGCATCGCCAATCCCTTTGCCCTGATGTTCGTGGCGCCAGTGGTGATTGCGGCGGCGACGCTCAACCTGGGCAACACCTTGATCCTGGCCTTCATCGCCTTCATCTCGGTTTCGATCATCGGCATTGTGCACCGGCCATTGCCCTGGCCTGTCAACGAGCCGCTGATGCTGCCGCAGCTTTACCAGGGCGGCATCTGGGCCTCGCTGATCGTCGGCATCGGTTTTACCTCGGTTTATGCCTGGCGCATCGCGTCTGAAAGCACGCGCATGTCGGCGGGCTTGGCGGCCACCCAATTGGCGCTGTCGCGCGAACATCGCCTCGCCTCCATCGGCGCGCTGGCGACGGCTGCGGCGCATGAATTGGGCACGCCGCTGGGCACTATCGCCGTGGTGGCGCGCGAACTGGAACGCGGCATGAAGGAAAATTCCCCCGAGATCGAGGATGTGCGTTTGCTGCGGGCGCAGGCCGAACGCTGCCGCGCCATTATCGCCCGCCTCGCCAATCCGGAAGATGGCTTGCAAGGCCTGACCCAGCGCCTGCCGCTGGGCGCGCTGCTCGACGATATCGCGGGCGCCTTTCGCGGCGATGGGCTCGAGATTCAGGTATCCGCAGCGAATGCCGACGAGACATCGGATCTTCCCGAGCCTCAAGTCTGGCGTGCGCCGGAACTGCTGCATGGCCTGGGCAACATCATTGAAAACGCCGCCGACTTCGCCAGCAGCCGGGTGGATATCACCATTCACTGGGACGCGGTGCGGCTGTCGGTGGTGATCGAGGATGACGGCCCCGGCTTCGCGCCGGAAATTTATGAGCGCATCGGCGAGCCCTATGTCACTTCGCGGCCCGGCCATCACGCCCTGGGCGAAACCGAGATGGGCCCGCGCGGCTCGCTGGACGAACATGAAGGCATGGGCCTTGGTTTCTTCATCGCCAAAGTGCTGCTGGAACAGACCGGCGGCGTGGTTAAGGCGGTCAATCCGCCTGGTGGGGGCGCGCGAGTCTCTATTGTGTGGCAGCGGGGCGTGATTGATGGCGCGGAACCCCCTGCAACGACGCCGGATTAGGTCTGCGCAGAGACTGATTGACGCGGGCCCACTATGGGTACTATGTCCCCCCGAATGTCCGAAGAAAAGACCCTCCTGATCGTCGAAGATGACCGCCCGCTGCGCGAACGTCTGGCGCGGGCAATGGAAACACGCGGTTTCACCGTGGCGATTGCGGAATCGGTGGCCGAAGGCAAAGCCAAGGCCAAGGAAGCACCGCCCGCCTATGCCGTGGTCGATCTCAAGCTGGATGATGGCAACGGCCTGGATGTGGTCGAGACCCTGCACACCATCCGGCCCGACAGCCGCGTCGTGGTGCTGACCGGCTTCGGCAATATCGCCACCGCGGTGGCGGCGGTGAAATATGGCGCCGTGGATTACCTGCCCAAGCCGGCCGATGCCGACGATATTCTCGCCGCCCTGATGGCGATCCCCGGCTCCAAGCCCAAGCCGCCGGAAAATCCCATGTCGGCCGACCGGGTGCGCTGGGAGCATATTCAGCGCGTCTATGAATTGTGCGGCCACAATGTCTCGGAAACCGCGCGCCGCTTAAATATGCACCGCAGAACTTTGCAGCGCATTCTGGCCAAGCGCAGCCCGCGCTAGCGCGCCTTCTTTTTCTTCACGCTCTTTTTGATCGCGCGCGGCTTCTTCTTGGGCTTCGCTTCGATCTCGCTCACGCGCGCTGCCATCAATTCTTTCAAACTCTTGGCCGTGAGCGCGCTGATGCGCGCCAGCAGCATCGGCCAGGCGCGGTAATGCTCGGTGATGTAGAAAAGCTTGGGCTCGGCCTCCAGCATCACATCGCGCATCTCGATGGTGCCGACGCGCAAGGCCACGGCCTCTTCCTTGTTGTGGACGCGCCCGACAAAATCCTCGCCGTAAAACACGGACGGTTTACCGAAATAGGGCGCTTCGGACATGCCTTTGACGCCCAGCATGATCTTGCGCGCTTCAGCCTTCGTCAGTGCCATCAGGTCTCACCAGGTTGGGGATCGCGGCTTGCGCCATTGCTTCCATCATCGTCGCCAGCCGCTCCGCCGCCACCTTGGCGAAACTCAGCGTCACAGACTTTCTGCGGCTGGCATGCAGCGATTGCGGCTGCGCGGGTTTCACAATCGCGCCGCCATAACGGTCAGCGATCATCAATCCGGTCTGCGCCGGCACATGCTCGGGCGGAAAATCCGGCGGAATGGCGAAATAAAACAGATCGCAATAATCCAGATATTCCGGCCATTTGCCGTCGCCGCGCAGATCCGCCAAGGCGACCTTGATTTCCACGCCCAGCATCTCGCCGCCGGGGCCAAGCGCCGCCACATCCAGCCGCCGTCCATTGGGCAAAGTGAATTCCAGGATCGGCGAATAGCCTTCCTGAATCAAAAGCCGCGATACGCCGCGCGCCACATCGGCGGCGGTGGATGTGCTGATCATGCTTTAGAGTTTAAAGCGAACCCTTGGTCGAAGCCACGCCGCCTTCAAGTCGTTCATCGGGCGCTACCGCCTGACGCAAAGCCCTCGCCAGACCTTTGAAGCAGGTCTCGACGATATGGTGGCTGTTCTCGGCGTAAAGGCTTTCGATGTGCAGGCACACCCCGGCATTCTGGGCGAAGGCCTGGAACCATTCCTTGAACAGTTCGGTGTCCATCTCGCCCAGCTTGGGCTTGGGGATGGTGACGTGCCACACCAGATAGGGCCGGTTGGAAACATCAATCGCCACGCGGGTGAGCGCTTCGTCCATGGGGATCAAGGCGCTGCCAAAACGGCTGATGCCGGAAAAATCGCCCAGCGCCTTTTTCACGGCCTGGCCGATGACGATGGCGGTGTCTTCGGTGGTGTGGTGGAAATCGACATGCAGGTCGCCGGCAGCCCGCACCTTGAGGTCAATCATGGAATGGCGGCCAAAGCTGTCCAGCATATGGTCCAGGAAGCCGATGCCGGTATCAATGTCGCACACCCCGGTACCATCCAGGTCGAGCGAGACGCTGATATCGGTTTCGCGGGTTTTGCGTTCAACAGTGGCGGTACGCATGGGAATTCCTCGGATTTGCAGCGTGTATAGCAGCGGCTTACCGCTGCGTGAATCCCTACTTGTGAAGCAGATATGTCAAAACCGGCATATCCCCCTTTGACCCCCGCCCGATTCCCTGTAAAGGAGGCCACCCAATTCTTCACTTCAAGGATTAGCGATGGCCCGGTCCGATTATCTGTTTACATCCGAAAGCGTTTCCGAAGGTCATCCCGACAAGGTGAGCGACCGCATCTCGGATGAAGTGGTGGACCTGTTCTTCCGCGAAGGCCCCAAGGAAGGCATGAGCCCCTGGGACATCCGCGCCGCCTGCGAAACTCTTTGCACCACCAACCGCGTCGTGATCGCCGGCGAAACCCGTGGTCCCAAATCGGTTGGCCCCAAGGAAGTCGAAGCCGTGGCGCGCGCCGCCATCAAGGACATTGGCTACGAGCAGGAAGGCTTTCACTGGCAGAAGGCCCAGGTCGAAGTGCTGCTGCACGCCCAGTCGGCCCATATCGCCCAGGGCGTTGACGCCTCCGGCAACAAGGATGAAGGCGCGGGCGACCAGGGCATCATGTTCGGTTATGCCTGCCGCGAAACCCCGGCGCTGATGCCGGCGCCGTTGTTCTACAGCCATAAAATCCTGAAATTGCTGGCCGATGCGCGTCATGCGGGCAAGGAAAAGACCTTGCTGCCCGACGCCAAAAGCCAAGTCACCTTGCGCTATGTGAATGGCGTGCCGGTGGAAGCCACCCAGATCGTGCTCTCCACCCAGCACGCGTTGGAATCGCAGACCTCCGCCGACATCCGCAAGATCGTCGAGCCTTACATCCGCCAGGCCCTGCCAGCGGAATGGATCAATGCCAAGACCGTCTGGCACATCAATCCCACCGGCTCCTTTGTGATCGGCGGTCCGGACGGCGATTGCGGCCTCACCGGCCGCAAGATCATCGTGGACACTTACGGCGGCGCGGCGCCCCATGGCGGCGGCGCTTTCAGCGGCAAGGATTCCACCAAGGTAGATCGCTCGGCGGCCTATGCCGCGCGTTATCTGGCCAAGAATGTCGTGGCGTCCGGCCTGGCCGACCGCTGCACCATCCAGCTCGCCTACGCCATCGGCGTGGCCGAACCCCTATCGGTCTATGTGGACACCCACGGCACCGGCAAGGTGGATGAGGCCAAGCTTGAGGCCATCCTGCCCCAGTTGATGAACCTGAAGCCGCGCGGCATTCGCGAGCATCTGGACCTCAACAAGCCCATCTATGCCCGCACCGCCGCTTACGGCCACTTTGGCCGCGAGCCCGATGCCGAAGGTGGGTTTTCGTGGGAGAAGACCGACCTGGCCGACAAGATCAAAGCCGCTGTCTGAAGCCGAACAGCGTTCACGGCAGCGCCAGCAACTATACGGCCGGCGCAAAGGGCCCAAACTGTCCGAACGGCAGTCGGGCCTGCGCCGAACACTGTTGGGAGAGCTTGCCTACAAGCCGGATCACGACGCCCCCAGCCAGTTCCCGAACAGCGTTCGTGAACTGTGGTTGGAGGTCGGATTTGGCGCTGGAGAACATCTTTTCTGGCAAGCCGAACAGCGTTCAGACGTCGGCCTGATCGGAGCCGAGCCCTATGAGATGGGCGTCGCCAAGCTTCTCACCAAGCTGGATGACAAGCCCCTGAACAATGTTCGGATCTACGAGGGCGATGGCCGGGACATTATCGAAAAGCTGCCCGATGCCAGCCTGGGCCGGTTCTTTTTGCTGTTCCCCGACCCCTGGCCCAAGACCCGCCATCACAAGCGCCGCTTCCTGCAGACCGCCATGCTGGACGAATTGGCCAGGGTGCTGGTTCCCGGCGCGGAACTTCGCTTCGCCACCGACGACAAATCCTACATGCCCTATGCCCTGGAAAGACTGCTGGCCCATCCCGGCTTTGAATGGCTGGCCAGCGGGCCCGCTGGCTGGCTGACCCGGCCCGCCGATTGGCCGCCAACCCGCTATGAAACCAAGGCGATCAAGGGGCCACCGGCCTTTTTTCGCTTCCGCCGCACCGCTAGTGTGACGCCATGAAGGACGAACTCAAGCTCAGGCCGGCCTCGGAATATGGCCTGCATTACGGCGATCTTGGCATCATCGTCATTGCGCTGTTTTTCCTGTTCGGCTTCCTGTGGCTGATGTTCAGCCCGGGGGCGACCCTGCGGGGGCTGGATCAATTCGACCAGGCATCGTCGCGCGACAATGCCGCCCGGCTCTCCAAACTGGAAAAAGCCAGGCGCCAGAAGGAAATAGACGACGCCGTGGCCTCGGGCGTGGTCATCGTCGGCATCGCCCCGGCCAAGCATTAGCGGCTTGAATTAAAGCCTTTCTGGGCGTACATAGCCGCCATCCCAAACAACAAGAGTAAGTTGTGTGGCAGTCCGAAAGGGCCGCCGCGGGCGAAAACCATTCTGTTTCGGAGCCGTCCATCTTTACCGCCGCCAGCCACCTCGAACCCATCTTCGCACCCGTCATTGAAAAAGCGGGTTTCCAGTTGGTGCGCCTGCGCGTCATGGGCGGGGCTTCCAAGACCTTGCAGATCATGGCCGAGCGTCCCGACGGCAGCATGGATGTCGAAGGCTGCGCCATCATCAGCCGCGCCCTGCTCGATTTCATCGAGACGGAAGATCCCATCGAAGGCGATTACGAAATCGAAGTCTCCTCGCCCGGCATTGATCGCCCGCTCACCCGGCTGGCCGACTTCAACCGCTGGAAAGGCCACGAAGCCAAGATCGAACTGAATATGCTGGTGCCCACCGCCAATGGTGAGCGCAAGCGGTTTCGCGGCAAGCTCGAAGGCCTGGACGGCAATGACGTGGTCATCGCCACAGGCGCAGACAAAATCCAGTTTCCCTTCCGCGCCATCGTGGAAGCCAAGCTTGTACTGACCGACAGACTGATCAACGAAGATTTGAAGGCGAAGAAAAACGCCGATTCGAAAAACCAGGAGAAAGTGTAATGGCCAGCGCTATTGCCGCAAACCGTCTCGAACTTTTGCAGATTGCCGACGCCGTCGCGCGTGACAAATCCATCGACAAGGGCGTCGTGCTCGCCGCGATGGAAGAGGCGATGCAGCGCGCCGCCAAGGCCCATTACGGCACCGAGAATGACATCAAGGTCGATATCGACCCCAAGACCGGCGAGACGCATGTTTCGCGCTACCTGCATGTCGTGGAACTGGTCGAGAATGACAAGACCGAGATTTCGCTGGTGGATGCACGCCGCCGCAATCCCGACGCGCAGATTGACGACATCATCGCCGAAACCCTGCCGCCGGTGGATTTCAACCGCATCAATGCCCAGAACGCCAAGCAGGTGATCGTGCAGAAGGTGCGCGATGCCGAACGCGAGCGCCAGTATGACGAATATAAGGACCGCATCGGCGAAGTGGTGCATGGCGTGGTCAAGCGTTCCGAGTTCGGTTCGGTGGTGGTGGACCTTGGCAAGGCCGAAGGCGTTGTGCGCCGCGACGAGATGATCCCGCGCGAATCTTTCCGCGCCGGCGACCGTATCCGCGCCTATATCTATGACGTGCGCCGCGAAGCGCGCGGTCCGCAGATTTTCCTGTCCCGCAGCCATCCGCAATTCATGGTTCGCCTGTTCGCGCAGGAAGTGCCGGAAATTTATGACGGCGTGATCGAAATCCGCGCCGTGGCCCGCGATCCGGGCAGCCGCGCCAAGATCGCCGTGATTTCCAAGGATTCGTCGATTGATCCGGTTGGCGCCTGCGTCGGTATACGCGGTGTGCGCGTGCAGGCCGTGGTGCAGGAACTGCAGGGCGAACGCATCGACATTATTCCGTGGTCGAACGAGGCCGCGACCTTCATCGTCAACGCCCTGGCCCCCGCCGAAGTCTCCAAAGTGGTGCTGGACGAAGACACCCACCGCGTCGAAGTGGTGGTACCCGATGAACAGCTTTCGCTGGGCATTGGCCGCCGTGGCCAGAATGTGCGCCTCGCCTCCCAGCTCACCGGTTGGCAGATTGATATTCTGACCGAGGCCGAAGAATCCGAACGCCGCCAGAAGGAATTCACCACCCGCACCGCTTTGTTCATGGAATCGCTGGACGTGGACGAAACCGTGGCCCAGTTGCTGGCCTCCGAAGGCTTCGCCTCCATCGAAGATGTTGCCTATGTCGATGCCGGCGAGTTGGCCCAGATCGAAGCCTTTGACGAGGAAACCGCCAACGAACTGCAGAACCGCGCCATCGAATTCATTGATGCGCGCAATGCCGCCCTGGACGACAAGCGCAAGAGCCTCGGTGTCGAGGACCAGGTGCTGGAAGTCGAAGGCGTGACCGCGGCCATGGCCGTGTCGCTGGGCGAGCACGACATCAAGACGTTGGAAGATCTGGCCGGCGCGGCCACCGACGACCTGCTGGGCTATTATGAGACCAACAAGGACAAGGAACGCGTTCGCATTCCCGGCGCCCTGGAAGGCTTCAACCTGTCATCCGATGACGCCAACGCCATCATCATGAAGTCGCGCGTCAAGATCGGCTGGATCGAAGAATTGCCGGTCGAAGAAGAAGTTCTCGACGACGCGCCGGAAGAGGGTGAAGAGGCCTGATGACGGCAGTGGCGCACAAAATGGAAGAGGATGATAACGATATGCGCGAACGCCGCGATATCGTCACGGGCGAAATCATGCCCGAGCATCGTCTTATCCGTTTTGTCGCAGCCCCTGACGGCACCATCGTTCCCGATGCTGCGGCCAAGCTGCCGGGCCGGGGCCTGTGGGTAGAGGCCACGCGCAAAGCCATCGCCACAGCGGTCGAAAAGAAATTATTCGCCCGCGCCGCCAAGGCGCAGGTGAGCGCCACCGCCGATCTGGCCGACCGCGCCGAAAAAGCGCTGCTCGCCCGGATCGTGGGCGATCTTGGCATTGCGCGGCGCTCCGGCACCCTGGTGCTGGGCTTCGACAATGTCCTGCGTGCGCTGGACGGTCCCAAAGCGCCGCCCACGCTTCTGATTGAAGCCAGCGATGGCTCCAAGGACGGCAAGCGCAAACTTTACAACGCGGCGCATGCCCGTGACCTGAAACCGGTGGTGGTGGAATGCCTCACCAGCACGGAATTGGGCTTGGCGCTGGGGCGCGAGAATGTGATACATGCCGCCGTCCACCCGGGCGGTCTGGCGGAACGTCTGACCCTTGACGCAGAGCGTCTCCAATCCCTGCGCACCACCCGGAACGAAAGCCCGCGACCCGACGCGAGCAAAACGAAAGTTAAGTCATGAGCGATACTGACGAAACCAAGCGCCCGAAAACGCTGTCGTTGAAGAAGACGGAAATGTCCACCGTCAAGCAAAGCTTCAGCCATGGCCGCACCAAGGCGGTGGTGGTCGAGAAGAAACGCACCCTGGGCTCGGGGCCCGCGCCGGCCAAGGCGCCGGTGGAAAAGCCCGTCGTTGCGGAAAAGCCGGTGGCTGCCGCCCCTGCGCCGGTTGCCAAGCCCGCCACGCGCGGCGTGGTGCTGCGCCAATTGTCCGACGAAGAAAAAGCGCGCCGCGCCACCGCTCTGGCC
>Ga0073936_10001518_pt1 | contig 35571 bp, 24 predicted proteins | sample AliMusrvi5mmetaG_FD_87041 | JGI IMG/M metagenome (GOLD analysis project Ga0073936, IMG submission 87041) | Freshwater lake bacterial and archeal communities from Alinen Mustajarvi, Finland, to study Microbial Dark Matter (Phase II) - Alinen... | ecosystem: Environmental > Aquatic > Freshwater >...
ATACACTTGCTGCATGGTGGTTCTCTCCTTCTTGGTTGGTACCCAGGAGACATCTTACCAGATGCCCCCGGAGAGAGCCACCGGTCTCTATTTCAACTTTCAACTACGCGCGGGACACCCTCCCTCATGCTGCGATCTTGGGGCTTCAGCTACATCTTTATCGATCTCTAACATCTCATCAAATACACGAGTAGCTATAAGCACGCAATGTGTTTTTACAAAGGTTAGCATTGAAAAATTCTCCTGTTACTCCTGCTTTGACGCTGAATGTGTCTTTGTGAACGGCATACCGCCCGGCAATTTATAACGCTCCGCTCGCGTGAACCATAAAGACAGCCCACTGGTATTGCGGTATGCTCCGGGGTACTTTGTACCAGCAGGTACTTTTAGGCGCGCCGAAGTCCACCAGGCTTCAGTTGGTAATTGGGATACGGTTCGTTTTTCCGACGTAGTATCGGCGAGTCCGGGGGCCAAGTCGAAAATGCACGAATCTGGGGGCCAAGTGGGGGAGTTGGTAGCGCTCCAAATTGCAAAACCCCCGGTTTCCCGAGGGTTTCACGCGTGAAATTTTCACTTTTCATATTGGTCGGGGCGAGAGGATTTGAACCTCCGACCCCCAGTACCCCATACTGGTGCGCTACCAAGCTGCGCCACGCCCCGATGTCGTGAGGTACTATAGCATAGCATGCAGGAAGCGTCAATAGAATTTCCCGCGAATAATCGTCGCTGAAAGAGTATTTCCACGTGACTGGCTGGTGCGAGTCTCAAGTGCAAGTGAGCAGCATTCGCATGAGCGACCTTTCGCTGGCGATGCGTTTTTCCCCACCAATTATCGCTTGACGCCCTACCTTTCCCAGCCTATACTGGCAAAAAATTCTTCGGAGGAAACTTCTTATGCCGCTTGTCGATATGCCTTTGGAACAGTTGTTGACTTATCAGGGGCGCAACCCCTGTCCGGCGGATATTGACGTCTATTGGGATCGGTCGCTGGCGGAGATGCGGGCGGTCGATCCGCAGGTGGAATTGGTGCCACATCATCTCAACGCGCCGTTTGCCGAGTGCTTCGATCTCTATTTCACCGGCGTGGGCGGCGCGCGCGTGCACGCGAAATATCTGCGCCCCAAGCATGCCGCGGAACCGCACCCCGCGGTGTTGCAATTCCATGGCTATACCGGCAGCAGCGGCGACTGGGCGGACAAGCTGAACTATGTCGGCCTGGGCTATTCGGTGGCCGCGCTGGATTGCCGCGGGCAGGGGGGAGAATCGGAAGATGTCGGCGGCGTGCGCGGCACCACCTATCGCGGCCACATCATTCGCGGGTTGGAAGACTCGGAAGACAAGCTGCTCTTCCGGCAAATCTACCTTGACTGCGCCCAATTGGCCGGCATCATGATGACCATGCCGGAAGTCGACCCCGCGCGCGTCGGCGCCACCGGCGGCTCGCAGGGCGGGGGACTGACGCTCGCGTGCGCCGCGTTGGAACCGCGCATCGCCCGCGCGGCGGCGCTGTATCCCTTCCTGTGCGATTACCAACGCGTATGGGAGATGGACCTGGCGTCCGGCGCGTACGAAGAACTGCGCACCTATTTCCGCCAGTTCGATCCGCTGCACACGCGCGAAAAAGAGATTTTTACCAGCTTGGGCTATATCGATGTCCAACACATCGCCAAGCGCATCCGCGGCGAAGTGGTGATGGGGGTCGGGCTGATGGATACCATCTGTCCACCCTCGACCCAATTTGCCGCCTACAATAAAATCACCGCGCCCAAACGGTTGGTAATCTATCCCGACTTCGGGCACGAAGGTCTCCCCGGCGTCAACGATGCGGTCTTCAATTTCCTCGCGGAATTGCGGCTGGCGCGGGTGTAGAGGTTGTGTTTTTCGTTTGTAGTAGCGCCGCCGCCGCAGCAAGGCGCGTTTCCCCCGTAATTCGCGGAGACGCGTCTTGCTGCGGCGGCGGCGCTACTACGAACTTAGCTGAGTAGGAGAGGATCAACGTATGTCAACGTTCTATCGTTTGGGCTGCCTGTTATTAACCGGCCTGTGTCTCAACCTGGCATTTGCGGCGGAGGCGCCGGCGGCGAAGGTGGGCGGGCAAACCGCGATCCTGTTATTGAGCACTTCGCCACAGCTCGATGCGACGTATGTGAAACAACTCACCGAGGAAGGATTCGCCTGTACCAGCGCGGATCTCTTCACCCCACTTGCACCGGCGTTCCTCAAAAAATTCTCCGTGTTCGTCATCGATCGCCTGCCGGTTGCCGGCCAGGAATTCGGCCTGTTCGGGCAGCGCATGTTATTGTATTGGGCGAATATGCAGGTGGTGCAGCAGTGCGTGCGCGATGGCGCGGGCATGCTGGTCTATACCAACCTGGCGGATGACGGCGGTGGGCTGGCCGGGGGCTGGAACCTCACGATGCAGCCGTATGGCATTCAACTGGAGCAGACCTGCGTGCTCGACCGCTCGCTGTCCTTCTCCAAATGGGTAGCCTACGGCGAAAATGCTTACGCCTGGACCACCAACCTGGCCAAACACCCGGTCACCACCGGCCTCGAGCGCGTCTACTATCCCACCGCCAATACCCGCTGGGACGATTGCTATACCGCGCCGCCGCTCGATTGTGACGCCAACTGGACCCCCCTGGTACAGGCGATGCCCGGCGCGCGCACCGCCACGCTGGTCGATCATTCCTGGGTGTATGAGCCGGAGAGCGGGCACCCATTAGTACTGGCGGCCGTGCGGGCGGTCGGCAAAGGCCGGCTGGGCGTGCTGTCGATCAACCCGGCATATACCCACCGGATGGGATATATGCATCTGGCCAATAACGGCTATGGCGAGATGAGTTACGGTCAGATCGATGGCATTATCTTGAAAAAAGGCGATGGCACTGTCCCCAGCGATACCGGCAAATTCATCTCCCATCTCTACGGCTGGTTGGCAACCGGCGCCGCGGCGGCCGGTTTTGGCGGCTATCAGACCGGCGATCCGGTGGAGATGGTCACGACCCCGCGAACCGAAGAAGAGAAAGCGTTCCAGCCGAAACTGGATATCGATACCATGGCGATGCCGAAATCCTGGCAGCACAGCGCGGCGCAGGTGACGCGAGGCAACGACACGTATTATCCGGAGTTGAGCGACCCGCAAGTGAGCGGAGCCTTGCAATATTTTAAGGGATTGGTCGGCGCGCATTCGGCCTTCAGCGATGGACAAGGCAATGTGGATGAATTCGTGACCGAAGCCAGGAAAGCCGGCTACAGCATGCTGGTGTTCACCGAGAATTTCGAGCACTTGAGCCGCGCGGACTTCCGGAAGTTGTGGAGCGATTGCGAGAAGAACAGCAACGACGACTTCGTCTGCCTGCCGGGCATCGATATTATGGACCCGGACGGCAACCATTTCCTCATCCTTGCCCCGCCGTATTATCCGCGCGCGGCCTGGCTCACCCCCGACGGCAAACGGCTGGTGAAGACGCAGATGATCAATATCCTCTATGCCAACCACATGGTGGTGGCGCACCGCCCCGAAAGCTGCCCGCTGCCGCAGGAGCGCCTGAAGCATTTCCAGGGGCTCTCGGTCTATACCTATCGTGGTGGCAAGTTGGCCGATGACAGCCTGCATGCCTATGCCTGGCAGGTGATCAACGGCGCCAACCCGCATCCCGTCGCGGTGCATGAAATCTTCAGTCCGGCTGAGGTGGCCGGCGCGGCGAAAGTCGGTTTTCAACAACTGTTGCCGTCGGATACCGTGCGCCATGCCGTTGGCTATTTCCGCTACGGCATCGGGCATTTCTTTGAGTGCCCGGCGCGCTATATGATCAGCGAAGGGCCTGTCGTTACCGATTGGGTCATCAATCCCAAGGACTGCGGGCCGGAGGCGGAAGGCCGCATGCAGTTCCGCGTGGATATCGGCGTGAAGAGCGAGGTACCGCTCTCCTCCGTCACCCTTTACGATGGCTTCACCGTGCTGCGCCGCTGGTTACCGACCGGTATGGAGTTTCATGCGCGTGCCGATTTTCGCCACGCACGCCAGTATTCTTTTTACCTGATCGCCGAAGACAGTAAAGGTCGGCGGGTTATCACGAACTCGTTGCGTACGGTGGCCGAAGTGTATCATGAGCGGTGCGGAGATCGTCAGAATTGGCTTGGACATGTCGCCGCCGTGTATACCGGCACCGATCTGCCCCATCCGCATCAGATCGATATCAATATGCCGATCAAAGGCACCGCGGAAGGCAGTGCCATCTTCACCAATGTGCCCGGTACCAGCATGGCGGTCAAACTGAACTTTCCCTTTACCTGCAACGACGTCGTGCTTACCGAGGCGATCCTCGACGAGAAATACGTGACCGCGCTCTTCAATGACGTCGGCTACGACGCCATGCCGAGTCAGGCCAGCAAGCCGTCCTCCGTCTATCAGGGACGCGTGCGCAACTTCGCCTTCACACCCGGCAAGGAGAGCAAAGTGTATCCCAACCTGGTTGAAATCGACTTGACGCTTAAACGCGACGTGGAACCGGTGGATCCGAACGGCCTGTTTCCCGCCTTTGGCAAGTTGCCGGGGACAAAATATGCCTGGTATGATCACGCCGGCAAGCTGGTCAGCGGTGAAATCGGCGCGAAAGAAATCCTCGACATCCCGGTCGGCGGGTATATCGGCGGCTATATCGTGTTGAGTGAAGGCATCCGGGTCGATCACGGCTACTTCGGGCTGGCGCCGGCTAACGGCACGCCCGCCTTGCTCCCCGCCGGCACGCGCTACCACGCGCGTTTCCTGCTGCCCGCCTCCTCGATGCCTTGGTTGGGCGGCAAAGGGATTGCCTTCGACGAGCCGGAGAAATCGCTGCGTGAAATGGGCTTTGCGGGCAAACCGCCCTTTACGCTTCGCCTGTCTCGCGGGAAACTCGAAGGCACGCATTACCTCACCGACCTCACTCCGGAGCATTTCGGCGTCGCCGGTGAAGTCGCCATCACCGCCGATCTCCCCTTCCTCGCGCCGTTGCACCTTAACGGGATGAACCCCAATTGGCCGATGGGCAGTTGGCGTGAAGACGGCGCCATCAAATATAGCGACGCATTCGAAGGCGCGGCCTATCCGCGGCTGGACGTGAGTAAAAAGGGTAAATTCTATGCCGGCCACCTGCTCACCGCCGGCAATCCCAACCTGGTACTGAGCATCATCAAGTGGGATGCCACCTCGATCAAAATCGAAGCGCACAATCCCACCAGCGCACCGATCGACACGCTCATTGCTACCCCACGCGAGATCACCACGCACAAAGCGCTGTCCCGCACCATCAGCGTGCCGGCCGGCAGCACGGTATATATTACGGAATAGCCAATCCCCGGCGCGCAAGCGTCTTGCGAGCAGAAATACACCGCCGTGCTCGCGGGATGCTCGCGTGCCGGAATTGGGCTATCACCGCTCAGGAGCGAAAAATGAATACACCCTCCCTCACGCCGGCGACACAGCCGGAAGATATGGCGCAAAGCCGCTGGTGGACCGCCTCGTGTCTCTCGTCACCCACGCGGCTGCCGTTCTCCTTTGTCTATCAGGGGAAAAATATCTCAGGTATTCCGGAAACATGGCATCCCGCGACGTGGACGAACCGCATCGATGCCAACCTTGTTGAAACGGTGTATGAAGCGACCGATCCCGTTACCGGTTTGACGGTGCGCGTGCAGTGGCTGGCCTATCAGGATTTCCCGGTGGTCGAGTGGACGGTGTGGTTTTCCAATACCGGCGACACGCCCACGCCGATAATCAGTGATATCCAGGCGATGGAATTGACGCTTACCGGCGAGCAGCCGCTGCTCTATCACTGCAATGGCGATTTTTGGAACGAGAGCGGTTACACGCCGGAAGAATCCCCGGTCGCGCCAGGTAGCGCGCTCACCTTCATGCCTGAAGGCGGGCGTCCCTGCGATCACGCGTTTCCCTATTTCCGTCTGCAATTTTCCGGTTGTGGCGCGACGCTGGCGATTGGCTGGCCGGGGCAGTGGGCGGCGACGTTCGCCGGGGTGGGCGATGGTGTCGCCATCCAGGCCGGCCAACAGCAGACGCACCTGCGCTTGCTGCCGGGTGAATGTATCCGCACGCCGCGCATCACGCTGCTTTCCTGGGTCGGGGACACCGATCGCGCGCGGAATGTCTGGCGCCGCTGGTATCTGGCGCATGTTTTGCCCCGACCCGATGGGCGACCGCTGGCGCCCATGTTGGCCATTGCCGGCACGGAAGATGGGGAAGAATTTACCGGCGCCACCGAAGAGAACCAGCTTCGCTTGCTGGAGAAATTCGCGCGGCAGGGAGGCGATTTCGACGTTTGGTGGATCGACGCGGGCTGGTATCCCTGCCGAGATGCGCAGGGGCAGCGACACTGGTGGCACGTGGGCACCTGGGAACCGGATCGCGAGCGTTTCCCGCGTGGGTTTGCGCCCATCGCCGCACGCGCTCGTGAACAGCACGCGCGCTTATTGGTCTGGTTCGAGCCGGAACGCGTCTACCGGGGGTCGCGACTCTGGAACGAGCACGCGGACTGGTTGCTCTTCGGCGACGAAAAAGACGATAACGCCCTGCTCAACCTGGGCAACCCGGTCTGCCGGCAATGGCTGACCGATCATGTCGCCACCTTCATTCGCGAAAACGGCATCGGCGTCTACCGGCAGGATTTCAACTTTCCCCCGCTGGACTACTGGCGGCGCAATGAGCCGGCGGATCGCCAGGGGATCAATGAAAATCTCCATGTCCAGGGCTATCTGCAGTATTGGGATGAACTGCTGGCGCGCAATCCCGGCCTGTTTATCGACTCCTGCGCCTCGGGCGGACGTCGCAACGACCTGGAGACGATGCGGCGTTCGGTTCCCTTGCACTATTCCGATTACGGCTACGGCATCCCTCCGGTGAAACTGGGCTTTCAACAAACCCTCTACGAGTGGATCCCCTACTTTAAAGAAGTAACCATGGACTGGGAGTTCAATCAGTCCGGTGATGATCCGCGTTTTAGCTCGGGTATCGATCCCTTCGCATTTCACTGCGCGATGGGAGCGATGATGATGCTCGGGGTCGATATCCGCCGGGATGACCTCGATTATGCGTTGATTCGTCGCATGATCGCCCTCTGGCGCCAGGCGGCGCCTTTTATCCTTTACGGTGATTACTATCCGCTCACGTCCTGGGGGCGTGACGCCGACCGCTGGGTGGCCTGGCAGTTCGATCGGGAGGAATCCGGCGCCGGCGTGATCCATGCCATGCGTCTGCCAGCCAATACCGAGGATTCCTGTATCATCCGTCTCAAAGGTGTGAACGCGAATGCCGCATATCGTTTCGAAAACAGGGAAACCGGCGAACAGATCCAACTCTCCGGCGCTGCCCTCGCGCGAGATGGATTCACACTAACGCTTCCTCCCCGCACTGCCGTCCTCTGGTTCTACGCGCAGCGATAACAGTCCGATAACCATATGGACCGCCGGCTTCCAGCCGGCGCGTGTTGCCACTGACTGTGGCGTAACGTGTGCCGGCAAGGATGCCGGCGGCCCATAAGCTTGTCTGCACTTTGGTCAGCCATTGGTGCAGCCAAAATTTCAATATTATCCTGTTGACGATTTTTGAATAAGGTTAAGTAATATAGCGGCATGTTAAACTTGTTTAACATGCCGCTTTTCTTGAAATTACCTTGCAGGGCAAGGCTATTGCGTTATAATGAAACAGTGCTGTTGCCCAGCCTTGCTATGGAATGCATTACCGGTCGGTTCAATCTTCAGGAAAGGAGTGAGTTTACATGCCGAGTAAACGAATTTACCGCGGATTCACCCTCATCGAATTATTGGTAGTCATTGCCATCATCGCCGTGTTGGCAGCGATTCTCTTCCCGGTCTTTGCGAAAGCGCGCGAAAAGGCGCGTCAATCCACCTGTATCAACAACCAGCGGCAACTGGCGGTGGCGATCTCGATGTTTACCGAGGATAACAAGGAAACCTTTTTCACCGATCCCATCACACAACCCTGGTCATCCAGAATCCAGAATTATATCAGCGCTAACGGCTGTTTTACCTGTCCATCGAAAGCCAACATGAAAGGCTCCGCGTCTGCCCCCATGTATGGGTTCAACTCCTACATCTATGGCAGCCCGTTAAGCAACCTGCCCAATCCGGCGAGTGTGATCATGACCGCCGACTTGAATACGAAGACCACCGCGGCGAATTGCTCGTTGATCAATTATGACACCGATCTCGATCCGCGCCACGATGGTCTGGTGATTTTAAGCTGTGCGGATGGTCATGTGGCAAGTATCAGCCAGGCTAAATACAAAACGATGCTCTGTGCCTTGCTGAATGGGGGCTACAACGTCGCGGGAGATTCCAGCCAGATCGTTGCCAGGCTCACTGAAGGGATCAATCTCAACAAGGCGACCCCCTTTGCCGGTACCATGCCGGCCGATATTCTCTGGAACGGCCAGGGAACGCCACCCAGCTACAAAATCGAATTTGACTACTACTATGGCTGGGTCAGCCAGTCCAGTTCCTGGGGAGCCGTGATCTTTTATGATGACGGCGCCGTCACCTCGGTCCCCGGTAATATCCCGTCGTTCGGAATGGCATTCGGCTGTGACTATAACGGCAATACCTTCAATGAATCGATCAGTAGTATCACCTGTCCCGCTGCCTATAAAACCTCTTTGAGCAAAATTGCTTCACGTGATAATGCCGCCGGGGCGCCGAACTATACTGATTTCAACCACTTTACCGTCTATCTGTTGAAAGGCAATCTGGTGATCACCAAAATTGCCACTCCCAAAAACACTGTTGGCGCTCCCGTGACGACGGTGTGGATGGCGCAAAACACCAACTTCGCCAACTTGATGAAGCAAACCACCGATCCGACCCACCCACGCATCTATCGCATCTGGTCAAATCAATGGGCTTCGACAACGGATCTCCAATACGGGATTTACGTCAAGAACATCAGGTTTTATCAGTTGTAAGCAAGGAGGTTATGATGTCCGATCGATCATCTTCTCGCTCGATTTACGGTTTTACGCTGATCGAGTTACTCGTAGTCATCGTGATCATCGCGGTGTTGGCAGCAATCCTTTTTCCTGTTTTCGCCAAAGCACGCGAGAAAGCCCGGCAGACGCAATGCCTCAATAATCAACGCCAGATCGCATTGGCGATCAATACCTATATTCAGGATAATGACGAGATGTATTTCCCCGGCAATACCCTGGGTACTGTTCCAATCTGGACCACCTATCTGTCGCGCTACAATGAACCCGGTATTTACCATTGTCCCGATCAGGAGGACGATGCCACCAATGCCAATCCGGATTACGGTTTCAACCCCAATCTGTTCGGCGCGCCGATCGGGTCGGTCAACAACCCGGCCCAGGGACTGCTGCTCGCGGACTTGACCCCACGACAGACCAATACCAGTTACACGCTGAATAATTACGGCACCGACTTTGCCCCGCGCCATAATAACGGGATCATCCTGGCCTGCGTGGATGGACACGTCGTCTATCTGATGACGCCGGACCCCTCGGCGGTAACCCAAACGATTCTCACTGCCGGCTACCTGTTGTTTCCGTCAACGAACAACGGCACCGGGGGTGGGTCATTAAGCCTGCCTGCCGTTGGCGGTGCGGCGTTCCAACGTTCGTCGTTGGTCAACCTGCCGACCGGATGGAATAACGCCGCCAGCACGGTGAATTTTCGCGTCGATTTCGATCTGAATATGGCCGACTATGGCTATCCGGCCATCGGTTGGGATGGGACCTGGTCGGTGACGTTGTTCGATGATGGCACCGCGTCTCCCCCCTGCACCGCCGCTTCTCCCGGCGGAATCTATCCGGGGTTACTGCAAGACCCCAAAGCACACGCCGTCGGGGTGGGCGTGATGGAAAACAATTATGACCGCAGATGGGAGTCGTCGCAAACCGGCTATGATCTCACCCAAAGTATCGGGGGAGGCATCGGCATCTGGGCGCGCTCCGGAAGCGGGAGTTCCACTTCCAGTCCCGTCGGCTTGCCGCAACTCGCGCAGATCACCCCCATTGAATTGCAACCCACCTCGTCGTCCAATGGTCCCGGTGGCGGGTGGGTATTGTATTCCTGGCCGCCATCGCATGTCACACTGGCGGTCATTGGCGGCGGTAATAACGGCATTATCGCGCAGATGACCGGCGCGTTCAATATCTCGTGCGTCGGTTTCTTCGATGTATCCAACCTGATGACCAACCCCTACCTGGCATTCTACGGCGCCTCCGGCAGAGGATCTCCCGCCGGCGGCACGGTTAGCAATATCTCGATGTATTCCTGGTAAGGTAACCGTTCAGGCGGGTAGTCAACGGATACACTTTTTTAACCGCAGATTACGCAGAACATTTATACTGGCGTCAAATCCGAGGAACTATATTACCGCTACTCACCCGTATTATCCGGTAATACATCAATAATAGTAATCGTTCATCCCCCCTGTCGTGCAAGCGTTCTCGTGAGCACCGGCGGGGACCCGACATGCTCGCGGGGACGCTCGCGCGCCAGCGGATACATTTCACAACCAATGAGCGGATCAGTAAGTCCACGCTAAAGGAGAGTCATGCGACCGTTATTTATTTGTCTGACCGTGCTGTGGTTATCTGTCGGAATTTCCCGTGCCGGCGCGTTTAGTCTGCCGATCGTACTGGAAGAGCATCTGGGGCATGTGTGGGGCAGTGCGCCGTTTCACCGGACGATCGATCTCCCCACCGCGGGAGTATTATTTCCAGATAAAGTGGTGTTGCTGAACGGAACCGCCGCCATCCCCCTGCAACTGTGCAATGCCGAAACATATGCGGACGGCAGTCTCAAGCACGCGGACATCTGGTTTACTACCGATCTCCCCGCCCATGGCACGCGCACATTTTCGCTCCAGGCCGTGGAGAACGCCTTCGTGCAACCGCACGCGGAGATCGGCCTTCGTCGGACCGGGAAGATGTGGGAAATAAGCAATGGCGCCACCGCGGTTTTGCTCCCGGCAGGTACCTGGACACCGCCGGTTGAAGCCGTCTCACCCACCGAGATTGCCGGCGCGCTGGCGAAAGAATTGGGTGTTCCGGCGAAAGACGGGCTGTTGCCCGGTCCGCTACTGGGGATCAAATTACCTTCCGGTAAATGGACGGCACTCGCCGGCATCAAACCAGCCGGTAAATGTCTGGGCTATGCGTCCGAAGTATTGCTCCCGGGGCCGATCATTACAAAAATCCGCCTGACCTATCGTTTCGCTGCCGAAGGGCGCTACACCGCCGACATCATCCTGCGTGCCGGCGAACCGATGGTACGCATCGACGAGAAATATGTGAAAGCCGGCGAATTCGTGGTCGACTTTCCGGAGATCAAACCCACGACACTCGGATGGGAAGGATTTCGTCCTTCAGCGACCGGTAAATCGGTGGCCATTAGTTACGAAAAACCGGGCAAGGTGGGGGGCGCGCTGGTCGGCTATAATTATGTGCCCGGGGGCATTGCTCCCGCGTATGCGCTCACCGGCGATCCCGGCGGCGCCTTGATCGGCCTGGTTTCAACGGACACCGACTGGTTGCCGTTTCCCTATAGCCAGTCGCTGGAATTTGCCGTCCGCCAGCCGGGCATGCTCTGCATGCAGGGATCGCTGGCGTCCGGGCAACGGCATTGGGCGGTGTTCGTCGGCAAAGAGGCCGACTTCGCCAACCGGACAGCTACCGATCAGCCGGCGGCACTGCCGGAGAAAGATATGACGCCTTCTGAGGCTCCTTCACCGGTGACCAAGGCGTTCTATCGCTGGTGGTGGCAGCACCTGGTGGTGCCGTTGGATACCGTCGGCAATTGGCGCCTGACCTGGCCGGAGATGGAAAAAATCGCCTTCCCGCATACATTTTTCAGTAAGGAAGATTTGCCGGGTATTCACACCCGTTTGCAATCCGAGCCGTCGATTGTCAAATATCTCGACGGGACGCGTCCCGGGTGGGGAACGCTGGAGGGGAGCGCCGGGGGAAGTAAATCACCGGCGGTGAAGAATGCGTTTGCGCGTTACAAGGCCAATTATTATCCGAATGGCGTGGCCAGCACCTACTCGGATGTCGCGGTGGCGTATTTAATCACCGGCGATACGCTATATTTGCGCCAACTCGGTGAATCGCTCGTCCTGGCCGATGGCAGCGAATCGCCGCGCGATTATCTCAACTACGTCGTGAATTCCGCGCTCGACAACGATTGTTACTTCTTCGAAGATCGTCTCAGTTACCTGAATATGACCGATGGTTTCTTTCAACGCATGGTGGGCATGGAATTGCTGTTGGGCAGCGATCTTCTCACCCCGGCGGAACGCAAGGAGATGCTATCACGGCTGGCATTCGTGGTTTATCTGCTGAATAATCCGATGTTCCAACCACCGAACTACCCGATGGGGGCGGGGGAATATATCGGTTACGGGCAAGGCACGCCGAATATGAAGCACTGTTTGATCGCCGTGCGCGGCATGCTGGCCTGTATGCTGTCGAATCATCCCGACCGCAAGCAGTGGATGGACTATACCCTGGAAGAATACGAGCGCAATATACCGTATTCGGTGAACAGCAACGGCGTGCATCTCGAATCACCGTTTTACTCCTCACGCGATACGATGCGCTTCGGGCCGTTCTGGCTGGCGATGACGCGCGCCGGGGTGTCCGGCGCTATCGTGCAAAAATGGTTGAACCGCACGAAGCTCACGTATCAATATCTCGGCGATATGCTCACCCCGCCGGAACCGCGCATGGGCGGCCGGCGCGTCTATCAGCCGATCGGGCGCAGTTCGTCTGGGGTGATCGATCCGACCTTTATCGCCGGCGTTGATCCGTGGGGTGATACCGATGAGGCCCATGGCCGGCTGATGCGCTGGCTGTGGGAAGCAGAGGGGAAACCGGCACCCAATTTTTCGGGTACTGCCGGTGGGCGTGATATGTCGCTGACGCTGTTGGCGTATAGCAAGCTGCTGAAATTCAAACCGTGTGAGACCCCGCCATTAACCGATAAGCGCTGGGAGGGGATGGGGGCCATCTTCCGCAGCCAGGTGGGCACCGGCTATGAATCGAATATCCTCTTCCGGCATGATCAGTATTGTTGGGATCTGTATCCCGTCAACAATGGCGGCGTTTATTTTTACGGCAAAGGCGCGCCGTTGTGTCCCCGCTTCGGCGGCTACTGGATGGGGCAGCAGGGGCAATGCGATATGATGACTGAGCCGTTCGGCAACCGCGTCTTCTTCTCGCAAGGCAGCAACTACAGCATCGGCGCCATGACCGAATATGCCAGCCTCGGGAAACTGGCAGACATGGCGGTGGGCGTGACGGGGGAAAAGGATTGGACGCGTAGCGTCCTGTTTGCCAAAGATCTCGATCGCGACGATCCGGTCTATTTACTGGTGCGTGATGACGTGAGCCGCGCGGAAGCGAAGAGTTACCTGCACTGGTGGGTGATGTCGAAAGACGTACAGCCGAATGGGCTGGAGAAACCCGGCGTCGTGCCGACCCGGAATACCGATGCGCAGTGGTATGCGAATCTGGGCAAAAATTGGGCCAATGCCTTAAAAGCCGGCGCCGGCGCTCCGCCGCCCGAAGATCCTGATCATGCCACCGAAGCGCCCGCGGGAACGCCGGTCGTCCCGACACCACCGGTGCTCAAGGGGCAAGTACAACATTTCACCGGACAATGCGGGGTCGATGTCGACCTGTTCATCGCGCAGCCGGTCGATCCGGTGATCCTCACCGATGCCGCCGGTGTCGGACCGGGATTGTCCTACTGCGTCAATCAGAAGCTCTTTGAATATCAACAACTCGTGCGTATTGAACAACCGGCGGGAAAACCGTTTCTGACCCTGCTCACGCCGCGCTGGCCGGGTTCCGTCGCGCCTAGTTATCGGACCATCGCCGGCGGCGCCGGCGTCGCGATCTCCCAACCCAACCGTGAAGACCGGCTCTTTCTGAGCACTGTTGCAGTGACCTATCAGGATACACTGGTCACCTTCACGGGACGCCTGGGTTTCGTGCGAAAAGGCGGCGCCTCCCCGTTGCGGTTGATGGTGGCAAATGGCCGCATTTCCGCGGACGGCATTACCCTCACCAGCGAACAACCGGCAGCGTTGTGTTACGACGGAACGAAAATTCTCCTCTACGGTGCCAAAGGGATTACCCCGGCGGCCGTACAATTGGCGCCGGAGATGAAAAAGGTACCGGTGACGCTGGTGTCCGGCGAATGAGCAAAGCTCGCGATCAGGCTGCAGGAGCCGCGCACGACTCACGGACGACAATCTCCGGCGTGATTAACCGCGTGATCGGATGCTCTCGCATCGCCTCGATGGGCTGGGGAATCCGTTGCAGGACTATTTCGAATGCCGTTCGTCCGATCAATTCCGGGTGTTCTTCGATCGAGGTTAGCGGGGGCTTGAATAACTCCAGCCATTCATCATGATTGCCCGATCCTAACACGCTCAATTGCGCGGGGATCTTCAGTTGGAACGCATCGGCCAACTGAATGATCTTGCCGGCTTCGACATCGCTCATCGCGATAATCGCCGTGGGACGTTCCGGTTGCGAGAGCACATATGTTAACGCCCGCTCGATGCTCGGGTCGAGGAAGGTATCCCAATGAAGCGTCGTGGAGAGTCCATGCCGGCGCAGGGCTTGGAAAACGGCCGTACTGCGCTCGCTGCCCAGATCGTTGCTGATAAAACCGATAAACGCGATGGAACGATGCCCCAGTCCGACCAGATAATCGACGGCCAGTTGCCCCCGTGTTTCTTCATCGCTGCCGACGTAATCGATTGGGATCGGCGTCAGCGTATTCTGTACGGCGACCGTCCGGATATCATGGCTCCATAAATCCAACAGCAGTTCCAACGGAAGGGGATTTTCGTGCGCGCAGGCGATCAATACGCCATCGACGCGTTGTTCGACCAGTTGATGTAAACTGATGATGGTATTCTCCAGTTTCCAACGCGTCTCAAACGGCATGATATGGTAGGAATGTTCATGCGCCGCTTGTAAAATCCCCTTGAGCACACGGGAATAGTATCCTGATTCGACGCGGGGAACCAGGCAACCGATCACCCCACTGCGTCCGGTCAATAAACCCTGGGTGAGACGATTGGGGTGGAAGTTGAGCTCACGTGCGATCGCCTGGATGCGCCGGCGTGTTTCCGCGCTAAAGCGTGGATCATCGCGCAAAGCACGGGAGACCGTACCGATAGACACACCGGCTAGTTTTGCGATTTGTCGAATGGTTGCCATTGCGCTCTCGTCAAATAGACGGCTTCGTTCTTACCACCACCTCACACGCTGCTTCATCGCAGCGGGAGAGGTCGATCTGGTAGTGGAACCCCAGCGGTTCCAATACCCGGCGGTAGAGGGTGTCGCAGTGCGAGCAGTAGTGCGGATAGGGGATAATATCCGGGCATTCCAGCAGGCGGCTTTTCGACGGGCAGCGGTGCATGGTAATGCGGAATTCGCCGGCTTCTTCATCCACCGTCATGGTGAAATCGGCGGCTTCCTCGTTGAGGGTTTGCTGCCAGTACTGCCAGCAACCCAGCAAGCCTTGCGTCGTTGCCAGTTCCCGCAGGTTATCCAGGTAGTTATCCGACAGGTAGTTCCAGAAGTCGAGCACGGCGGCGTCTCCGCCTTCGTGATCGAGAAAGGTGAATAACTCGCTATAAGCGGGTATGAAATGCGTGCAGGGAATCATGCCGACCTCCGGGAGAAGCGCACCCGCGCGCGACCGGTTTCCGCGTCGTACTCCAGCAGTTCGGCGGTAAACGGCGTATCTTCGCAAATGGCGGCATACACCGTGCGCGTAGTCTCCACAAACAGCGCTGCTACCGGGTAGTGTTTCGCGCGCAGATGCCTGACTGCCGGGCAGTAGGGGACAGCGAGTACCAGTTCGTCCTCCGTGCCGGTCAGCGAAATCTCTACCCCTTCCACCGCGTAAATCGCTTCCAGATGTGCGCGCATCGCCGCCAACCCGCGCACGTTGAGATCGCGCGTGAGGGGGGCATAAAACGTCCGGGCAAACTGTCGCAAATAACGCCGCACCGCATCATCGCCATAAATCCGCTGCAGGTAGTCGATGCCGGTGCTCAACGCCCCGTGAAAGTCCTTATGCAGATACGGATTATCCGCCGCCGTGCGTTGGATGGATAATCTGGTCATCGTTACTCCATCTAACCGAAGGTAAGCAACATTTCCCTATGCCGGTTTGATTTACCTGCTCAGTGGTTGTCTGAACCATGATCTGAAGGATGAAAGGATGGCCTTGATTTTAATTTCAAGGCCATCCTTTCATCCTTCAGATCATGGTTCAGACAACCAACCCATCTACTCTCACCGGCAAAACCCCGCGCCACATATTCCCCTCCCCGGTGTCTAATCTTCCATATCCTTCGCGCGTCGGGCATCATCGTGGATGTCTTCTCTTGCATTTCCGGCGTGCTGCCAGGTAGGGTTACGCATGATCGATGCCCAGAATCAGTCCCATGAACAGGTGCCGGCCGCGCAGGTGGGACGGCGTGTGCTGCGGGCGACCGGGGCGCTGATGCTCATCCAGGTCTTTTTGAAGGGGTTTGGCCTCATCGAGAAGATGGTGCTGAGCCGCTGCTTTGGCACCGGATGGCAGGCGGACGCTTACAACGCGGCCAAAGATATCGCCTTTTATGTGTTCCAGATCGTCGATCAAGTAATCATGCACTCCTTTCTGCCGGTCTTCGTGCAACGCTTGCGCGAGCAGGGCGAGAAGGATGCCTGGCGGATGGCCAGCACGGCGATCAATCTGCTCATCCTGCTGATGGGCGCCATCGCGTTGATCGGCAGTCTGCATACGCACCAGGTGATGCAATTATTCTTGCAGGGATGGATGAGCGAAGACACCCTGCGCGACCCCAGTCTGATCCCGATGACCGAGCACCTTACCCGCGTAATGCTGATCGCGGTGATCTTCCTGGCCACCTCTTCGCTCACTTACTGCCTGCTCAACTCGTATAAACAGTTTGCGCTACCCGCGTCCGCCGAACTCGCGCTCAAGGGAACGGTGCTGGTCTTCGCCATACTTTTCGCCGGCACTTGGGGCCCACTGGCGCTGACGATCGGTTTCGTCTTCGGCGCGGCGGCGAAGGTGGTCGTGCATGGCGTCGGATTGGGAAAACGCCTGCTCAATTATCGCCCGGTTCTCGAGGTCAAGCATCCCGGTCTGCGGCAATTCGGACTGCTGGCGCTACCACTACTGTTGGGAGTGGGGATGTCCATCGTGCGCCAGGTGATGGATAATCGCTTTCTCTCCTCGCTGGCGCAGGGAAATCTCTCCGCTATCAAATACGCGCGCACCATCACCGATATGCCCGTGCAATTCTTCCCCTTTGTCTTCGGCATCGCGCTCTTTCCGTTCCTGGCCGATATCGCCGTCGCGGGCGACCTGGCGCGCTTGCGCAATATGCTGATGACCGCCACCCGCATGATGATCCTCATCTTCATTCCGCTGGCAGTGTTGTTTATCATCTACCAGACGCCGATCGTGTATGTCCTCTATGGCAGCAAGCATTTCGACATGCAGTCCGCCAATCTGCTGGCCGCGCCGTTTCGCGTCTATGCGCTGGGGATGCTGGTCGGGGCGCTGGAAATCATCGTCTTGCAATTCTTTTTCGCTATGTCCGATACCTTGCGGCCCACCGTCGTGGGCATGGCGATCGTGCCGTTGCATATCCTGCTGGCGTATCTGGGTGTTTACCAGTGGCAACTCGGCGCGATGGCCATCGGGTTGGCGCTGCTCTGTTCGAAAGGCACCAAGATCATCATTCTCTATACGATGATCCGGGGGAAGTTTCACTCGCTGGAAGGCCGCAATACCCTGCTGCTGCTCGGGAAGATGCTGGTCGCAATGGTACCGCTGGTCCTGCTGCTTTTCCTTGGCCTGCAATATCTTCCGCACGAAGTCGGCACCAAACACAAGATCGTCATTCTGGCGAAACTGCTCCTATTCAGTGGTGCCGGCATCTTCGCCTACCTGTCCATCCTCCACGAACTGCATACCGAAGAGGTGATTTTGCTGGTCGAGCGCGTGCGCGGCAAGTTGCTGAAAAAACGTCCGCCGGTTATCGAGCCGACGCCGGTGTAAGCCTATCATGCCGGCGCGCGAACGTCCTCGCGAGCATTGTCGTTGTCGGGTGCTCGCGAGGACACTCGCGCGCCGGCATGATATTATCCACTGTCGCCTTCTATTTCCCCCACTTCACCATCGCTGTCATCTCTTTACCACACACATATTGCATCCCGCGGCGGAGTCAGGGTATTTCGCAAGAGGTCATCGAGCGGAGGAACATTCATGCAAACGTGGTGGAAAATGTTGCTGGTGATCGGAATGGTCGGCGGAATTTCGCTGGGGTTGGGCGGTTGCAGTGGCGGCGGCGGAGGGATCTTCGGCATCGACCAATCGACCGAGGTTCAACTCGGGCATCAATCGTCGGCGCAGATCGAGCAGCAGTACGGTGTCGTCAACGATCCGGTAGAGTCGCCGCGCGTTGCGCGCATCGGCGCACGGATCGCGTCGGTTACCCAGCGTCCCAACCTCCCCTGGAGCTATAAAATCATCAATATGAAAGACGTAAACGCCTTCTCGCTGCCCGGCGGACCGGTGTATGTCACGCGGGGGTTGATGAATCTCGGTCTGTCGGATGATGAACTGGCCGGGGTGTTGGGACACGAATCCGCGCATATCAATCAACGGCATGTCGTGAAACAGCTTCAGCAGCAAGAGCAGACGCAATTCCTCGCGCAACTGGCGCTGGGGGGGAGTTCGCAGGTGACGCAGGCCGCGGTGAATGCCGCGTTGCAAATCGGCGTCTATCTGCCACATTCACGTGGCGATGAAAATGAGGCGGATAATATCGGTATGCGCTTTGCCTATAACGCGGGTTATAATCCGTATGGATTGGTGCATTTCCTGCAGCGATTACAGCAAGTCGATGGCGGCGGAGGCGGACCGACCTGGTTGCAAGATCATCCCTCGACCCCCGATCGCATTGCGCGCACCTCGCAGGAAGCCGCGGCGCTCGTGACTGAACCGCGACCGGTACCGGTGGTGTTGGAAGATCAAAGCGAGCGTGAAACGATAAAAGATGCCTTGTCGGAGAAGGCGAAGCAAGAAGAACTGTTGCTTCCGGCGGACGCGCCGGTCGGTGCAAAGTAACAACTACCCCAGCACGATGCGTGTCGCTCCGTGCGCCTGCAGCCAGCTTTGCGCGCGCGGGGCGATATCGCCTTGCAGGATCACCGTGTTATCCTCGACGGTCGAACCGCATCCCAACGCTTTGCGCATCGCCTGGGCGATCGGGGCAAGGTTCGCCGGCGGATGCTCCATCCACTGCACCAGCGTGACGGTTTTACCGCCATGACCCTTACGCTCGCGCCGGACGACGATCTTCCCGCTTTTCGCGAGATCGATGGCCCCGGCGGCTTTCGTCGCGTCACGCGCAACAACCGGTGGTGTCGCCGGCGAGGTAGTGGAAGTGAAACCTTTTGCCTGCAATTGTGCCGTCAGTGCGGAAACAGGGGGCTGTTCCGGCAATGGAGGCGGTGGGGTTTGGCGCTGTTTCCGCATAAGGCGATACCGTTCTTACCCCGTCGGCTTCTGTGTCGGTTCCTGGTGGGGCTCGATGGCAGACGGTGGTGTGGGTTTCGACGGTTCCTCAACGGCGGCGGAAAGGGCCTTCTTGAATTCGCGAATCCCTTCCCCCAGCGATTTGGCAAACTCCGGCAACCGCTTGGGGCCGAAAAGCAGTAACGCAATGATCACCAGGACGAGAATATGCCAGAAACTAAATATTTCCATACCGAACCTTCCGGCACGCCCGGGCTGTTCCGCCGCGCGGTCACGCGACGCGGTTACGCGGTCAGGGCACGCCCGGTGTGTATATACCCATTGTATCGGGTTTTCCACCAGCCGGAAAGAGGAGCCCCCGCCGACCGATTAATGGTTCACGACCAACGGTGCGTTCACGACTGATGGGAAAGAGACGACGAAGGTTACCCGGCAGCGAGGATGGCATGGGAATCGCTGTCGCGCATGCCGCGACGGCGATCGAAGTAGACGCAACTACCGCGGGTGGCTTTGCAGACCTTTTTCACTTCCGTCGTGCGGCGGGCTAATTCCTGATAATTGGCTAACGGGCCGTTTTCACTGGTGACGACGGCGATAGAGATCGAGATGAATGGAAAGCTTTCGACCTCGCCACGACGATTCAGCGCCACGATATAGCCGTCCGTGATCTGTTGTTCATCGTAGTATGACAAGACTTTACTGTCGAAGCGTTGCAGCAGATCTTTCAATATCTCTTCCGGAACGAGTGATTCGAGAACCACGACGAAATCATCACCACCGATGTGGCCAATGAAAGCGCCGGGAAAGACTTCCGTGGGAAAGGTTTCGCGCAACAAATCGGCGGTAAAGCGCAGGATGCCGTCTCCCCGCTCGAATCCCAGGGTGTCATTGTATGCTTTGAAGTTATCGAGGTCGAGATACAGCACGGAAAAGTCAGCGTTCTGATGCAGCACGTGTTCGACCACGCGTTCGATCATGACATTGCCCGGCAAACCGGTTAACGGGTTGGAATAGGTCGCGAAGTTGACACTTTGTTCGGTGATGCGTTCGAGCAACGTAATAATCGTCACCATGCCAAAATAATGCCCATTCAAGGTGACGATGATATTATCGTACAGCCGCTGCAATCCACGACTGGTCGCGGCCTGCGCCACGACTTCCAGTGGCTCATTGAAATCGACGATCAAGGCATTGGAGTCCATGATCGAACTTACCGAGCGGTTTTCATACAGGCTGTAGCCGTAGCGTTGTCCGAGCAGGCTGAAGAGCGTATCGCGCATCACCAGGCCCACCGGGATATTCTTGTCGACAATCGTCACCCCGCGTAACTCGGGAGCGGTGGTGAACTGATGTTGGATGTTGCCAATTTTATCGGAGGCCGGATATGCCTGGTGGGATTCACAGCAATCGCCGATGCGCACCAATCCGGCATGTTCCAGGCGTTTCTGTAATCGACGCTTCTGGCTCGCGCGGAGTTGCTCGACTAACTCGGGAGGTGGAGCGGCCAACTCCGGTTTGGGCATGCACAGATAATAGCCCTGGCCATATTCGACGCCGAGTTCCAGTAGCGTGAGCAGCTCGGATTCCGTCTCAATGCCTTCGGCAATCAGCGTGGTGTTGGTCGCGCGGGTAAAATCGACCATCACTTTCATCATCTGCTGTTTGAAGGCATCGCGATGGATGTCGCGGACGATCGCGCCGTCGATCTTCACGAATGCCGGCTTAATCTGGCAGAGTAAATTCCATCCCGAATAACCGGCGCCCGCGTCATCGACGGCCACGCGTATCCCCTGGATTTTATACACGTCGAGCAGTTGGCAGAAATCGCCATAATTGGCGATGGCGCCATTTTCCGTTAATTCGAAGATGATATTACCCACCGGGATAGCCGGCGACAACGGCTCATTCTTCATCCGGGCGGTGGAGCGAGGATCCTGTATCGTGTAGGGATCGACATTCAGGAATAATAACTTATCGGCTTCCGTACCGGCAAAACGCTCGATGGCCAGCGTGCGGCACAGGTGATCCAATTCCCACCCCATGCCATGTTCATCCGCCAGCGCGAAGAGTGCCACTGGGGATTCCAGTGCGGTGCCGGCAGGGCCACGGGAAAGCGCTTCATAACCGAGGACCACCCCGTCGCGCAAGGAGACAATCGGCTGAAAACAGGTGCGAATAACGCGTTCGTGCAGAATGCGTCGCAACTCATCCTGGGGGGAGCGGAGGCTGGAATGGATTTCATTGTTGCTCATGCTGGTTATTCCTGCACAACAAACCGCTGTCTCTCTTTGGTAATGTCGCATTCAATCAATCAGTCTGCATTACGAATATGTTAGTTTTAGATTAATCTCGCAGGCTTGCGGTTATTTTATCATCTTGTCATACTGCCGTAACGCCATCATAATGCCCGGATGAGATAACAGACGCATGAGAATGACAGCACGCATTGACAGTAGTGGATGGGGAAGAGCGATTGGTCGCGGCTTTGCCATATTTATCGGTGGCTTCACCCTGTTGAATCTATTGATGACCTTGCGTATGAAAGGGATGGATGGCGATATCTGGTGGATCGAAGGATATCCGCTGCCGGGCTGGTTGACCCATGTGCTGCTCGCGCTGGCAGCAGGTGGCTTGCTGATAGGGATCAGCAAACCAGCGCATCAGTTGTGTCGCCGGCTGGGGTGGGGAGGATTGGCGCTGTTGTCGGCGCTCTGCCTGTTGGATGTTCTCCATTTTTATCGGCAAATCTTCCACGGCACGCTGCATACCCGCGTGCCGGTCCCACTTGGCCTGATCATCGGGCTTGTTTGTTGCGGTGCGATGCCGGCGTTATTCGTGCCACTCGATAACGCACGGCGGTTCGGCTGGCTCACTGGCGTAGTACTGTTGGCTTGCCTGGTGGGATACCCCGTTGCGCTGATTGGTTGCCAGGGCACGATCGACGAACGCGAACCGGCCGACATAGCCGTGGTATTCGGGGCGCAGGCGTATGCGGATGGCACGCCGTCGGATTCGCTGGCGGATCGCGTGCATACCGCCTGCATCTTGTACCGGCAGGGATTGGCCCCGCTGCTGATCTTCTCCGGTGGCCCGGGCGACGGCGATATCACCGAGCCCGAGGTGATGCGTCGCCAGGCGAGATCGGAAGGAGTGCCGAATCGCGCCATCATACTCGATACGCGCGGCTGGCATACCGACGCCACCGTGCGCAACACGCTGCCGATCTTTCGCCAACGTCATCTGCACCGTGTATTGACCGTCAGCCACTTCTACCACTGCCCTCGCATCAAACTGGCGTATCAGCATGCCGGTCTGTCGGTTCGCACCGTCCCCGCGCGAAACAGCGAAGACCCGGAAGTCCTACTCGTGACGTCATTGCGCGAAATTCCTGCTTTTTGGACATATTATCTTCGCTGAGGCAGGAAAAAGCGTTGGAGGGCATAACTATAGACAACGACGGAACGGTGAATTATCAAACAGAGGTTATTGGCATGAGTAAAGTGAAAGTCGGAGTGATCGGGCTGGGTATCGGTAAATCGCATATTGAAGGTTATTTGCAGCATCCGCAGGCGGTCGTCGCGGCGCTTTGCGATGCGAACGAGACACGTTTACACGAGACCGCGGCGAAATATGGCATAAAAAAGACCTACACCGATGCGGAGAAGATGCAGGAGGAGTGCAAGCTCGACGCGGTGAGCGTGTGTCTCCCCAACGCCCTGCATGCCCCGTTCACCATCGCCGCCTTTAAGCACGGACTGCACGTGCTCTGCGAGAAACCGATGGCGATGACGGTTGCGGAATGCGAACAGATGCTGGCCGCGGCGCGGAAGAGCAAAAAGAACCTGATGATCAACTTTTCTTTCCGCTTTTCGCCGATGAGCTTCGCGCTCAAACAGCAAGTGGATGCCGGGGTGATTGGCGATATCTACTTTGGGCGCACGGTATGGCACCGGCGCTTCGGTTTTCCGACGTTCGGCAGTTGGTTCGGGCAACAGGCGCTGTCCGGCGGCGGCCCACTGATCGATCTCGGCGTACATCGGCTGGACCTGGCGCTCTGGCTGATGGGCTACCCGGAGCCGACGGTGGTGCTGGGTTCCACCTTCAACCACCTGGCACAGGCGGAAAAGCTGAAGCAACAGAAGCCGTTTGACGTGGAAGACCTCGCCTGTGGGTTGATCAAATTTGCCAATGGCGCCACGCTGGTGCTGGAAGCGAGTTGGGCTTCACATACCAATGAGCAGGAGCACATGGTGACCAAGCTTTACGGTACCAAAGGCGGGTTGCTGCAGGCCAACCTGAATGGCACCTATCAATTCAAGGCGGAACTCTATTCCGAAGAAGGCGGGCACTTCTTCACCAAAACCCTCGATGCTTCCTGCACGCCGGTTCCATCGGCGCCATACGAGTTTATCGATAGCATCCTGGAAAAGCGTCCCCCGCTGGCCACCGGCGAGCAGGCATTGAAGGTGCAGAAGATCCTCGAAGGCATCTACCGCAGCGCGGAAACCGGGCGGGAAGTGGTATACGCATCCACTTCAGCATAAGAAATCGCTCGGTTTGTCGTGCACCACAAAGCGCAGCGGAGTGGTGGGGGCGGCCTTGCTCATTTAGTAAGGTAAGGGAATCTTCCACCACTCCGCTGCGCTTCATGGTGCACGACAAACGGGTTGGTTCCGTAACTTCTTCGCTACTTTTGTGTCACACAGAATAACCCCTTCCCTCAACGAACAGGGTCAAATCGTTCACGCAGGAGATGTAATGATGGCGACACTTCGCTCGTTTCTTTCGCTGTGTTCCCTACTGCTCTGCACCGGTATTTTGCTGGGTGCGATGGGTATAGCCAACGCCGCGTTGCCTGATGCGAAAACCGGCGGAAAGGCCGGCGGACCGATCAGCGTGCTGTTTATCCTGGGCTCGGGGGCAAATGGCTCCGCCGGCGATCAGAAAGTGGATCCCAAGGTGGAAGCCGACCTGACGAGCCGCGGGTTTCTGGTACGGACAGCCGGCGATAAAGAGCCGTTGACGGCGGAATATCTACGGCAGTTCAATACCGTGGTCGTGGTCGGCCTGGAGGACTTCGCCGGCGGCGGCTATTATGGCGTCGGGGGTGTGGTGCTGCTGAATACGCGGAAGAATGTCGAGTTGCTGCAACAGTATGTCGCTGACGGTGGCGGATTGGTCTTTATCCCGGTGATGGCCGGCATGGGCAGCCAGGTGGCCGATACCTATAACACCGCGCTGGCGCCGTGGAAACTGCGCATTGGCTGGGAAACGGTGCGTGATGACGCCAATCAGTTCACCGATAAAGAATTGGCTAATTATGTCTGGACGCGCAGTATTCTCCCGCATCCGGTTACCGAAGGGGTGAAGGCGCTGGCGTATCCCGATCAGCTCATGCGGTGGGACGATGCCTATGCGACCAATCCGTTGATGCCCGAAGATCCCGCCTGGCAAGTGCTCGCGCGAGGGGAGAAGACCAGCCAGGGGATGCGGAATGTAAGTTACAAGTGGGCTGCCGCGGAATCCGGCACGGCGCCGGCGCTAGCCGCCGCGCGCGAAGCCGGCAAAGGCCGTGTCGCGGTGGTCGGTCTCGGTGGTTACTACCTGGTGTCGCAGGCCTTTTTCTATCAGACCGATGAAAAAACCGGCAAATTGATCCAGAATATGGGTGAGGACACCACCGGCTTCCTGAATGGGATCGCTTATGCCAAAGGCGACGGAAAAACTCCCAGCGACTGGGGAAAGTTGTTCACTAATCTCTTGTGCTGGACCGCGGAGCATAGCGCGCAAGCCGGTCTGGGTGGCAAACCGGAGACCTGGACATCCAAGTTGGATCGGATTGAAACTCCCGCCAATCAAATACCCGATTTTGCCCCGGTGAATTGGAAAACGCAGCTACCGCCACCGACCTGGGCACATCATTTGCCGAATTTCCGCTGGTGGCGCGGCACGGCGTATTATGATGAAGGACCGGATCCGCTGGTCGTCCATGCCCAGCAGATGAACAAGATACTCGTCGGCGCGCATTCCGCCTATTCCGATGGAAAAGGCACGGTCGCCGACTGGGCGAAGGCGGCGAAAGCGGCCGGATTCAACGCGGTGGTCTTCACCGAACGTTTCGCCAATATCAACGGTGCCAACTGGCCCCAATTCATCGAAGAGTGCAAAGCCAACAGCACGCCGGAATTTGCCTGCCTGCAGGGGATGGATATTCCGGATACCTTCGGCAATCGCTTCCTGGTGCTGGGCAATACCAATTTCCCCTCCGGCGGCATGTTGACGCCGGACGGCAAAGCGCTGGATATGACCGCTCGCCTGTCGTTGGGATTTTCCGGGCATATCGCCGTGGTGCACCGGCTGGGACACAACACCGGGCTGCCCACGGAATTGACCCGCCATTTCCAGGGGATTACCGTCTACACCTACGCGCCGGATGGGAAAGGCGGCTATGGGCTGGCGGACGACGCGTTTTCCGCCTACACCTGGCAGCTCTACAATGCCAGCAACCCGGTTCCGATCGTCGTGCATGAATTGTATACCCCGGCTGAAGTGGCTAAGAACGGTACCATCGGCTTCCAGCAGATCGTGCCCGCGCAGGACGCGCAGGATGCCATCCGCTATTTCCGCTATGGCATCGATCATTTCTTCGAAAACCCGCAGCGCTACTTCATCACCGACGGTCCGATCATCGACGGCTATTCAATCTTCAATAAAGATATTGGCAGCAGTGACATGAATCGCGACCACTGGCGCGCGACCATCGGCGCTTCGTCCCCCGATCCCACCGCGGTCATCACCGAGGCCACGCTATACGATCGCGGAACCATCGCCCGCCGGTGGACCCCGAAAACGGCGAAGTTCTCGGCAACCATTGACGGCGAGCACAGTTATCAGCGCTATTTCATGCTGGTGGTTACCGACAGCAACGGCCATCGCGCCATCGCGCCGCATCTGCGCACGGTAGAGCGCGGCTATTTCACCCGGTGTGGAGACCGGCAGAACTGGTTTGGCGCGGCTGGCAATTATACCGGCATCTGGCCCAGCGGTACGCATGGGATCAACTATATCTACCCATCGGTGCCCGCCGGCGCGGATACCGAGACCTTTTATGCCAAGCAGCATCCGCTGGCGTCGAAGATGAGCCTGCCATTTGCCAGCAATGCGCTGACCTTCACCGATTTTACCGTGAATTGCAAATACATCAACCCGACATTGTATGGGATGGACGCCTGGCGCATCGAAAATGTCATCCCCACCACCACGTATGAGGCGTATGCGCGCGTGGGTAAATGGCACGATATCGACACCAGCTCCCTGAAAATCAATGTGCTAACCACGCTCACCTCGGTCGACGCCAAATTGCGGATGAAGATGAACATTACGCCGACCAGCGCGCTCTTCCCGGCGATTCAAGGGGTGGATCAGTCTGCCTCCTATTGTTATCTACAGGACGGCAAACGGGTGGAAGGCAAATTGGATCGCAAAGCGGAGACGCTGATCGATCTGCCGGCGGGTGCTTCCATTGGCAACTATTTCCTGCTCACGCCGCTTACCGTGTCCGGCAATGGCGGCATGGGGTGGCGAGCCATCCCCGGACAGGAGATCAAAGCGGGCACGGAATGGTCAGCCGCGTATCTCTACCTGCCGGTCGCCTGGCGTGCCGATGCCGGTGCCGACGGTCCGATGCCGTGGACGATGAAGTTATCCCAGGGGAAAATCAGCGTGTTGGGCACGGTGAATCTCACCGCCGACAAATACGGTGTCGCCGGCACGCTGAAAGCCGGCGGAACAATGAAGATGCTGCCGTTGAAAGTCAGCGGATTGCAGGCAAACTGGCCGGCTGCGCTGTGGACCGATCAGAATATGTCTTATGAGTTCTGGAGCGGGTTGGGCAAACCGGTCGCGCTACCCAAAGTCACGACCTCCGGCCCGCCGTTCCTGACACATATCGGCGTATGCGATCATATCGGCTACGCGGCGATCGACAATACGCACGATGCCAAATTCTATGTAGGGAATACGCTGATGGCGTCGAATCAAAATCTGGTGCTCGCATATCGGTTGTGGACCAGGGATGAAGCGGATATCGAAGTGAATAATCCGACGGACAAAGCCATCACCGCCGACCTCACCAGCGCGCCGATCCCCGGTCGATATCGCGTTAAGACGAAAGTCACCGTACCCGCCGGCAATTCGGTCTACCTGACCTTGCCGAAAGGAAAGAAATAATGTAATCGTTCCGGCCCTCTGGAGTGCTCGCGAGGACGCTCGCGCGCCAGAGGGCCGGAACGATTACGAAATAATCACGGGAGAGCAGTCGACACCGCCCTCCCATATGCGCTACTCAAGCTGATCGGTCTGATCGGCCCGATCCGACCGATCAGCTATTTTTCCAGCCGAGAAACAAAGGAATTTCACCCATGGCGATCCCGACCGCGGACAGTGACATCGCTTTGCGCGAGCGTGCGCGCGAGTTGCTGCTGACGGTATTTGGTTATGACCAGTTTCGCGGGCAACAGGAAGAAGTCATTGCCCATGTAGCGGCGGGAGGCGACGCCTTCGTGCTGATGCCGACCGGCGGTGGTAAATCGATGTGTTACCAGTTACCCGCCCTGTTGCGTCCCGGGGTGGCGGTGGTGGTTTCGCCGCTGATCGCGCTGATGCAAGATCAGGTCAATGCCCTGCGTCAACTCGGTGTGCGTTCCGCGTTTCTGAACTCCACCCTCTCACCGGCGAAGGCGCAACAGGTGGAAGAGCAGATCGCGGCGGGAGCGCTCGATCTGGTCTATATCGCCCCCGAACGCCTGCTCAATGACCGCACCCTCGCGCTGCTGGCGCGTAGCCCCCTGGCGCTCTTCGCCATCGACGAAGCGCATTGCGTCTCGCAGTGGGGGCATGACTTTCGCGCGGATTATCTCCAGCTCTCAATATTGCACGAGCAGTTTCCCGCCATCCCGCGCATCGCGCTCACGGCAACGGCGGATGCCTTGACCCGGCGGGAGATTATCGAGCGATTGTCACTCGGTAGCGCGCGAACCTTTGCCGTCGGCTTCGACCGCCCGAATATCCGCTACCGGGTGCTGCCCAAGCAGAATACCCACCAGCAATTGCAGACGTTCCTGCGGGCGGAACATCCGCGGGATTCCGGCATCATCTACTGCCTCTCGCGAAAAAACACCGAAAGTGTGGCCGAATGGCTGCGCGGCGAAGGCTGGAATGCACTGCCGTATCACGCGGGCATGGACGCGTCTACGCGGCAGCGCCATCAGGATCGTTTTCAACGCGACGACGGGGTGATTATCGTGGCCACCATCGCGTTCGGCATGGGGATCGATAAACCGGACGTGCGCTTCGTGGCGCATGTCAATATCCCGAAAAGCCTGGAAGCCTATTACCAGGAGACCGGACGCGCCGGACGCGACGGGTTGCCGGCGGATGCCTGGATGTTGTATGGGTTAAGTGATGTTACGCTGATGCGCCAATTGCTCGCGCAATCGGAAGCCGATGAAGCGCATAAGCGCGTTGAGCAGCAGAAACTCAATGCCTTGCTCGGATTCTGTGAGACTGCCTCTTGCCGTCGCCAGGTGCTGCTGGGCTATCTCGGTGAAGTGTTGCCGACGCCATGTGGAAACTGCGATACCTGCCTGGAACCGGTCAACACCTGGGACGGCACGCTGGTGGCGCGGAAAGCACTCTTTTGCATCCGGCAAACCGGTCAGCGTTTTGGGGTGATGCACCTGAGCGATATCTTGTCCGGCGAGACCACCGAGCGGGTGGTCAAATTCGGCCATAACCAGCTCAGCGCATTCGGCGGCGGGAAGGAAATCCCGGTCAAGGAATGGCCGGCGGTCTTTCGCCAGCTTATCGCTATGGGCCATTGCACGCCGGATCAGGAAGGGAAAGGCAGTCTGGTTCTCACCGCTTCCGGCCTGGAGATTCTGCGCGGTCAATTAACCGTTCGTCTGCGCAAAGATCCCGTGGTAAGTCGGGAGCGCAAGAAACTCCGCGCGGTAGTGACCCCAACGGCCAATACCTGGACCGATCCGAACGACGAGCGCCTGTGGGAAGCGTTGCGCGCGCTGCGCGCGGAACTGGCGCGCACGGAAGGGGTGCCGCCGTTTGTTATCTTCCACGATACTACGCTGCGTGAAATGCTCGCGCGCCGTCCGTCGAGCATGAGCGAATTTAACGCGGTTCCCGGCATCGGCGCCAGCAAATTGCAGCGTTACGGGCGCTTATTTCTCGACCTCATCAAATCGCACCCGCGTGAACGGTGACCGGCTTCTTTCCGGTAATCGCATCCTAAATCCCCCCATTGCACGGCTTTCCTGACAGGCATCCTGGCCGATTACGCTATTGTCCTCTCACCTGAACATGCTCCCGTCGGTTCTGCTTCTATGCTATTCCCGTGTGCGCAATACGGTACCATAACCGAATTTGCACTAAAGGAGTAGCAGAGGCAACTGCATGACACAAGTGCGTGAACTCATGATTCCTGGCGCATATGAGTTACAACCGGTGATCAACAGTGATCAACGTGGTTGTCTGATCAAGTCCTTTGATGCTCCAACATATGCCGCCTTCGGTCTGACCACCCATTTTGCCGAATCGTATTATTCGGTCTCCCGACATGGCGTCTTGCGCGGGTTGCATTTTCAGTGCCCGCCGCATGATTTCGTCAAAGTCGTCTATTGCATCAGCGGCACGGTGATGGATGCCATTCTTGATTTGCGCCACTCGTCACCAACCTATGGGAAGTATGTCATTACCACGCTAAGCAGCCAACAGGCCAATCTCCTCTATATTCCTCCCGGATTGGCCCATGGGTTCTATGTGATGAGCGATGAAGCGGTGACCGGGTATTTGACGACAAAACCGTATGCGCCGCCGGCGGATAGCGGCGTGTTGTGGAATTCCGCCGGGATTCCCTGGCCGGATGACCATCCGATCATCTCCGCGCGTGATGGGCAATTACTTCCGCTGGCCGAATTGGGAGACATATTTTCGTAAGGAAGCACGCTTCTAAGAGGACATTGTTTGATTGGGATTGCGAGAAAGGATCGACAAGCATGCTTACCACTCCGCGGGTGACCGTCACCATTCCGACGTATAATCGCTGCCGCTATCTGGGCGAGGCGCTCGATTCGGTGATCGCGCAGACCTATCAGGATTTTCAGATTTACATCACGGATAACGGTTCGACGGACGATACGCAACATATCGTGCGCAACTATGCCGGCCGAGATGCCCGCATCAGTTACCATCGTTTTCCAGAGAATCTCGGCATTGCCCGTAACTGGCAACAGGCGTTAAGCGGGCATCGCACCGAGTTTGTCGCCATGCTCAACGATGACGACCTCTGGTTGCCCGAGCACCTGGAGTATGGCATCGCCGTGATGGAGGCGACACCGGAATCTGCGTTGTATTTCTGTCTCACCGAATCGTTCGGCGCATCGGAAGGCCAGTTGTTCGTGCATGAGAGTTTTCGTGGCTGCACCAAACGTATGGTAGTCGATACGCACGCAAACTTCCTCCCCGTCATGCGTGGGATCCCGGGGTTGCCGACGGCAATGATCTTTCGCACCAGCGCGCTGGAAGGTCTCTTCTTTCCCGATTCCCCGATGCTGGGAGCGATCGACTGGCTGGTGAGCGCACAGGCCGCCATGCGGGGCGTGATGATTTACGATCCCGTGGTGCGCGCGAAATACCGCTTGCATGCCAGCAACATCAGTGCCTGTACCTGCAACGGCAAGCAGGGAGGGGTGATGTGCCGCTATGTCTTTCGCACGCTGATGGAAATAGCCCACCAGCGTGGGCAGTTGGATTACAACCGCCTGGTCAGCACGGTGGCCGAAGACTGGCCGGTGGACGAAGCCTCGACCATGGTGGTGGCGCTCGCGGTGTATGACGCGCCGCCGTTGCTGCGGCAGGCGGCCTTCGAAGTCGCGCGCCGGCGCAGTGATCTGTGGACCGCGCCGAACGCCTCCCGTCATTGCCATACTGCGGCCGCGGTAGGCGAATGGTATCTCACCCTCGCCGATGCCGCTGACCGTGTCGTCACCGGCTGGTGGCCGCCCGCCGCGGAAAAAGTCAAAGCCTAGAAAACGATCGGCGTCTGTCCGATCGGACAGATCCGTCTGATCAGACAGCCGCTAAGGTGGAATCTGACACCTGAACTGAAACCTGAATGAGGAGCATGGGTGAATATCACAACCGAGTATATCATTGCCCCGCCAACACGCTGGCCCAGCATCAATTGGGCAGAATTGCTGCGCTATCGGGATCTATTTTTCGTGTTGGCCTGGCGAGATATCGCTATCCGCTATAAGCAAACCGCACTCGGTGTGTTGTGGGCCATCTTTCAACCGCTGGTGACGATGGTGATATTCACGGTAATCTTCAACCGTATGGCCGGTATTACCAGTGGTGATAGCACCCCCTATCCGATCTTTCTCTATGTCGGTCTGCTGCTCTGGCAGTATTACTCGAATACGCTCAACAATACCAGTAATTCCATGCTGCAGAACGCCGCGATTATCCAGAAAGTCTACTTCCCGCGGCTGATCATTCCCACCGCGTCGGCGGTCGCCGGATTGATCGATTTTGCCATCGGCGGGGTGATCCTCTTCGGCATGATGATCTTTTATCACTGCTATCCGCAGTGGCTGGGCATCGTCTTGCTGCCGTTGCTGGTGGGCATTACCTTTCTCTCCGCGCTCAGCCTGGGCTTTACCCTGGCCTCGCTGAATATTAAATATCGCGATGTGCGCTATGCGCTGCCCTTCTTCATCCAGATCTTGATGTATCTGATCCCGGTCATCTATCCGGCCAAATTGTTGGAGAAGTATCTGTTGGCGAAATGGCTGGCGCTCTGGTTGCTGCCGATCTCTGGAGTAATTACCGTGGCGCGCAGTTCACTGCTCGGGAATAGCCCGATCGATTGGCCGTTGCTGGGCATCTCGTTGCTGATGAGCATCGTCTATTTCTTTGGCGGATTGTATTACTTCCGCAAGACCGAACGCTATTTCGCGGATATCGCCTGATGAGTAAACCAATTATTGAAGCGGTTGCGGTGAGTAAACAGTATCGTCTGGGCGGTACCTGGGGATATCTGTCGCTGCGTGATGAGTTGGCCAAGCGCTTTACCCGCGCCGGCCGGCTCGCGGAGGAACAGCAGACGCTGTTCTGGGCACTGCGCGATGTCGGCTTCACCGTGCAGCCGGGCGAAGCGGTGGCAATTGTCGGGCGCAACGGCGCCGGCAAGAGCACGTTGCTGAAGATTCTCTCGCAAATCACGCCGCCCACCAGCGGGCATATCCATATGCGCGGGCGCGTCGCCAGCCTGCTGGAAGTCGGCACCGGTTTTCATCCCGAGTTGACCGGACGCGAAAATATCTACTTGAATGGCGCGATTCTCGGCATGACACGGCGAGAAATTGCCGAGAAGTTCGACGCTATTGTCGAATTCGCCGAGATTACCCGTTTCCTTGATACCCCGGTGAAGCGGTATTCTTCCGGCATGTATGTGCGGCTGGCGTTTGCGGTGGCCGCGCACCTGGAACCGGAAATCCTGGTGGTCGATGAAGTGTTGGCGGTGGGTGATGCGGCATTCCAACGGAAATGCCTGGGAAAGATGGGCGATGTCGCCAAAGGCGGGCGCACCGTGCTCTTCGTCAGCCATAACATGGCCGCCGTGAAAACGCTATGCCAGCGCGCGATCCATCTGTCGCATGGTCAGGTCACCCTCGATGCGGATGTCGAGACGGTCGTGCTGGAATACCTGGGGGGGCTGGAAGGCCTGCCGGCGGAAAAAGTCTGGATGGATCCGCGCATCCGCCCCGGTGACGACATGTTTCGATTGCTGGCGGTGCGGGTGCTCGACCGCGAGAACCGTCCGTCGTCTTCACTGCTGACCAGCCAGCCGATTACGGTGGAGATGGAATTCGAGTTAACGCTGGTGCACACCGCGTTTTGCGTCGGATTCGATCTGCTGGGTCCGGACGGCAACGAGGTGTTTCGCAGTTGGCAGACGGACATCGTTGATGCGCCACCGCTGCAGGTGGGGCATAACCGCCTGCGCTGCACGATTCCCGCCGAAATGTTCAATGCCGGTACGTATCGCATTGTGCCGAAAGCCAGCCTGCACTGCATGAAATGGATTCTCAACAGTCCCGATCCGGTGACGCAATTTGAAACCACCTTCGATCATGGTGAATCGTATTTCCTGCATGGCGGTGATCGTCCCGGCCCGCTTGCTCCGATTTTGCGCTGGGAAGCGCTGGAACCGGTAGCGCGGGAAGGAGGCGCGCGATGATTCTCTCGCTATTTAGCGCGATCGCGCTGGCGGTGGCGGCATTCAGCTATCCGCCGTTGATGGCCTGCCTGTATATTCTCTGCTCGGCCAACGAGACGGCGGGGGTTGGCGGCGCCTTGGGCATCGGGCCATTGCCGTATGCGCTGGGTCCGCTGTGCTTCATCAGCACCTTGATCTCATTCGGGAAAATCTGGCGTGAGCGCAATACGGACCGATCCACACGGCGTATCGCCCTGTTAGCCGCGGTGGCACTCGTCGGCAGTTGTTGGGTGGCGCTGGCGGCGTATGCGCTGACCGGCAACTTTCGCACCGTCTTCTTCAGCCTGTTCAACTCCGGCATGTATGGCCTGGTCATCGCGCTGGCCTACCGTCGTGCGCGTCCCGCGCAGATTATGTTTGGAGCGCTGCTGATTGCCCAACTGCTCTTGTGCCTGCTGGTCACGGTCTTCAACAGCGGGTGGATGAAAATATTCGATGCTGCCCGCTATATCGGCGCGCTCGAAGGTACCGATTACACGACCGGGTTCGGCATTTCCGGCGAAAATATCTATCGCATCAGCGGGCAATTTTCCAATCCGGTGCAACTGGCCTTTTACGGATCGATCGGCATACTGGTAGGCGGTTGGTTGCTGGCCACCCAGCGCCTGTTCGGACGAATTGCCGGTGGGGTGATTTTGGCGCTGGCGGCGTGGGTGACTTATTACACGATCGAGCGTGCGATCCTGCTGGGATTGGTGGTCGCGCTGTTTGTCTTCTTATATCGCGTTCCCGTTGCCCCGCGGCGCAAGTGGGTTTGGGTGAGTCGATCCGTCACCGCGATAGTCGTGATCGGTTGTATCTTGTATCTGCTGCCGCCGCAATTGCTGCGTTTGCCGACCTCGGTCCTGACGATCGCGACGTTCTTCTCGCAGTTGGGTAGCTCGTCTGAATATGCCTACCGCGTTGAAGCCTTCACCGCTTCGGTCAACCTGATCGGCGATCATCCGCTGTTCGGCATGGGCACCTTTGACAATATGTTCGGCGAATTAGGCGTGATGCCGCACCAGGCCATGCTGGCCTGGAGCGCCATTTCCGGCATTCCGGCGGGCATCTGCTGCACGCTCTTGCTCTGGCTCGGATTGGCGGCGACCTTTGCCACGCGCCGGCAGATCGTCGCGGCATGGGCCTCCCCATTCACCGGCCTTTCGTTGATGTTCGGGTGGGTCGTCCTGGCGATGGCCATCTCCAACGGCATGTCCGCCGGCATGTTCGGATGGGTATGCCTGGGAATTGCCGCACTGGCTTGGGCGGAGTTGCCGGTTGTGGACGCCCCGGTAGCCGTCCAAAGCCAACCACTCACCGCCGTCTCGCGCGTCGGGGCGGCGCGCTAAACTTATCGATATATTCACCGGATATTCAGGACTGTTATTAGGATGGAAATGATGATGTATATGCGTTCTACTACAGACTACTAGATCACGCTGGCGCAACTGGATTTGTGCAAAGGTATCATTGAGCCGTGGTCGGACCGCCGGCGTCTCGCCGGCACGTATGGAACTTCCAGTTTGTCACGTGCCGGCGAGACGCCCAATGCAATTAAAATAAGCTTCCTTCACCGGGGAGAGTGAAGTATACCATACGTTGTTCATATG